>Ga0247840_10007118_pt1 | contig 15681 bp, 10 predicted proteins | sample LaCruzMarch2015__FD_192404 | JGI IMG/M metagenome (GOLD analysis project Ga0247840, IMG submission 192404) | Freshwater microbial communities from meromictic Lake La Cruz, Castile-La Mancha, Spain - LaCruzMarch2015_17m | ecosystem: Environmental > Aquatic > Freshwater > Lake | place: Spain... | reverse complement strand
TGATTTTTATAAAATTACCCATTTTAGCTTGGTTAAAAACAAGAATTGCTGCTGTTGGCAAAATGGCCTTATCAAACTACTTGATGCATTCACTCATTTGCGTGGTATTTTTTACTGGAGTTGGATTTGGCATGTTTGGTAAATTACAACGTTACGAGCTGTATTACATCGTATTTGCTACTTGGATATTCCAATTGATTGTAAGTCCTATTTGGTTGAAATACTTTCATTTCGGTCCTATGGAATGGCTTTGGAGAAGATTAAGCTATCAGTATAAACCTGCTTTTAGGAAATAATTTATTTCTTCACAAAGGGCATTATTCGCTGCAACCAAAATACAACTGTTTAACATATTCTAGTAATGCAAACCTTCTGACCCTAGCACTTTCAACGTTTTAACATGAGAAGAAAATGCATTAGAAAAACTAGGTTTTAAATTGTATGGATGTCCATATTCGTTTGCAACTTTTTTCACTATTGGCGCTATTTTCTTGTAATGAATATGACAGATATTTGGAAATAAATGATGTTCAATTTGAAAATTTAAACCTCCAACGTACCAACTCAACATTCTGTTAGAATGCGCAAAATCTGCTGTTGTTCTTAATTGATGCACATGCCAATTATCATATTTTTCGTCTGCTTCAATTGGCTGTTCAACACCTTCTACAACATGCGCCAATTGAAATACTAAGCTTAAAATAATACTAGCAACCCAATGCATGATTAAAAATCCTGCAACAATCTGCCATAAATTAAAATTTGTAATTAAAACAGGAAGTCCAATAATTATAGATAAATAAATAAATTTCCTCAAAACCATTTTAATAAATTCAGTTTGCAAACTTCCGTGATGCGCACGCACCAATCCTTGACGGTTATATAGAAACAAATTTGGAAAATCATTAATTAATTTCACAATTGTCATCATTCCATAAAAAAAGAAAGCGAAAATAAACTGAAACCTATGGTGTTTTTTCAAAAGCGTTTTAAATGCTAAACGAATAGGACCTTTTGTATTGATATCTTCATCCACACCAGAAATATTTGTATAGGTATGGTGCAAAACATTGTGTTGTATTTTCCAGTTTAAGACATTATTTCCTAACAGGTACAAAGTGCCTCCCAATAAATAATTTATCCATTCTCTTTTTGAGTAAGAGCCATGACAAGCATCGTGCATTACACTCATACCTACTCCAGCAATTCCAACACCCATCAGCACACAAATGGTAAGCGCCGAGAGCAAAGACATAGGAAAAATTAGTATAGCAAAAAAAGGCAAAATATACAAGCTCAGCATGACTATGGTCTTAAAAACCATTGCAAAATTTGCTTTTGTTGAAATATTATTTTCAGTAAAATACTCCCCTACTTCTTTTCTTAATTGATTAACAAATTGTTTTTCAGCCAACGCCCCTGACCCAAATTTAATATTTTTCATTCAATGCTTTTAGATTCAAATAACAAATATAGGCTTATAATGTTGATTTTTCTAATGGTTTCATTGCTAATGATAAATATAAACAAAATTACATTCACAATAAAATAATAATAATTTATTATGAATTTAATTTAGATTATTTAGATTTAATATTCTGAAAAAAGCTTAGAGAATAAAATAGAATCCTCAAAATTGCCGTTTACGTTGTAATGCTTTCTTAAAACTCCTTCCTGAATAAATTGAAAGTTTTCCAATAATTTAAGTGAAGGAATATTATCAGGAGCAACCAATGCTTCTATTCTCTGCAAATCCATTTTAGAAAAACCATACTTTATTATTACTTCCAAAGCTTCTGTCATCAATCCTTTATTCAAATAACTCGAATTTGAAATAGAATATCCAAGTTCTGCTCTTCTATGAAATGGAAACCAATTGTGAAAGCCGCATCCTCCAATAATCTCATTAGAATCGCGTTCAATTAACTGAAAAAACACAAGGCTCATATTATGAGTAGCATATCCTTTTAAATACTTGTTTCTCTCGTTTTCAAATTCATTTTCAGTTTTTAGTCCAAGAATTTCTTTAATTTCAATATTAGAATAATTCTCAAAAATTAAATTGAAATCTTCAGGCGTTATTTTCCTTAGCAATAATCTTTCAGTTTGAATGATTTCAAGATTTAAATCTTTCATAAATAACTTTAAACAATTTTTAGACTAAATAGATTAGCAGGTTTTAGCAAAAAAGCCCATTCAATTAAACAATTAAATGGGCTTTAAATTTATTGAATTTAATTAATCCACTATCACCATTCGCTTGGTTGCATTAAAACCATCTGAAGTAGTTAACTTATAAAAATAAATTCCTGCCGAAAGTGTTCCTTTATAAATCGTTAACATTTGCTTTCCACCACCTTTTATTTCATTTCTCTGCATTAACTTACCATCAATACCAAATATCTCAACTACTGATAAGGTACTTGTGGACGGCACCTCAAATTCAATCACAGTATAATCACTAAATGGATTAGGTTTGTTTTGATACAATGTGCTGGAAGCAAATTCTTCGAAGTTTTGGAAAGTAGCAGAAGTATCTTCTATTCTGCAGGCAGTTACAAATGTTTTTCTGCAACTGGCAGCCCATTGTGGAGCTCCACATGCAGGAATGGATCCATTTGCAATTGGAGTGATAAGCACTGCGAATGTTCTTCCGCTGTTTAAACCACCAGCACTTTGTGGGTCAAAACTAATTCCTGCACCAGTAGTAGTTGTACCAGTAATGTTTGGAGAAGTTGCATTGGTATTCCATCCGCTTGGAACAGTACTTCCTGTTGGACAATTCCCATTTGATGATTCTCTAAAATACCAGCGCCATTGGTATGCGCCAGAACCGTTTGGATTTTGACTCATAGTGATATTTGCTGGATTGCCAGAATTACAGAAATTTTGGTCACCAGAAAGTATGGTTCCCGGATTAAATGCTGGTAAAATTGTAATATTTCTAACTCCAGAAGCCCATTGACCATTACTTCCAGTTGGACTTACAAAACAAGCATAACTGCGTGTTTGAGTTAATCCTGCAGGAGGGTCATAACTTACGCCTACTGCCAAATCTATCAATGTCCAACCAGCTAAGTTATTGCCAGTTGGTGCAGCAACATTTCCATTTTGAAAATACCATTGGTAAGAAAAACCGATTGCTCCACTAGGTGCAGTTAAAAAACTAATAACTGCAGGATCGCCTCCCGTTGCACAAAACGTTTGATTACCAACTGCTAAAGTGCCATAATTTACATTTCCAACTGTTGTGTTTACAGTAACTTGCCTTGCACCACTCGCCCAGCCTGCAGTTCCACATGTTGGTGTGCCAGTTGGAGTAACAAAGCATGCATAAGTCCTACTTGCAGTTAAGCCTGCTGGTGGATTGTAAGAATTAGCTGTTGCTGTTTGAATAATATTCCAGCCCGTTAATGAACTACCAGTTGGAGCTGCTATAATTCCATCTCTCTGGTACCATTGAAAATTAAAGCTCCCTGAACCAACAGGTTGAGTAGAAAATGTAATGTTATTAGGGTCGCCACCAGCATTTATGTTTTGATTTCCTGCCGATAAAGTACCCCTATTTAAGGTTGGAGGAACAAAAATTTTCCTGCAATTGTTTGCCCATTGCGCAGTTCCACATGCTGGTGAAACACCTGAAGCAACTGGAGTTACCATTACAGCAAATGTTCTGTTTGTAGTAGTTGCTCCAGCCGCAGGGTCAAAATTGGTATTGGTTGCTCCGTTTATTAAAGACCATCCAGCAGTGCTAATACCTGTAGGACAATTCACGGATTGATTCACAAAATACCACTGGTAAGTAAATCCTCCGGAACCAGTTGGTAAACTAGATAAAGTAATGTTAGCAGGATCTGCTGGACTACACAACGTTTGATCTCCTGATGTTACAGTTGCATTTTGAAATGTAGGTAAAATGGTTATTTGTCTTGCCCCACCTGCCCACAAACCTGTTCCACCCGTTGGAGTAATAAAACAAGCATAAGTTGTGCTTTGCGTAAGACCTGCTGGTGGATCAAAACTGTTAGCATTGGCTCCTAAAATTAAGCTCCATGAGGAAGGTAAATCTGTGGTTGGTGCATTTACAATTCCTGTTCTGGAATACCATTGAAAGGTAACAGTGCCTCCAGTTGGTAGTGTACTGAAAGTTATAATTGAAGGGTCACCTCCTGTTCCACAAAATGTTTGGTTTCCAGTTGCTAAAATTCCTGGGTTAATTTGAGGGATAATAGTGATTTGCCTAACTCCATAAGCCCACGTAAAACCTGTACAATCAGGTTGACGAATGGGATCTATCATTAAGGCATAAGAAATAGAAGCATTTTGAACTGGAGGATCATAAGAAGAAGATGTTGCTCCTGGAATTGCCGTCCAATTTGATGGAATAACAGTACCCATTGGCCCTTGTTGTTGAATTCCTGGTGCAGAATACCATTGGAAAAAGCCTTCAGTTTGCTGCCCTCCAATAGTTCCTCCAGTTGGTTCGCCTCCCGCTAATGTAATAATGGAAGGGTCACCGCTTCCCGTAAAAGTTTGATTACCTTGATTCAAGTATCCAACAAAAGTTAAAATATTCATGGTGATTTTTCTTGAACCAATTGCCCAGCGAGATGGAAATCCTGGCATCGAAACCAAGCAGGCATAAGTTGTATTAGTTGTTACTCCTGCTGGTGGATTGTATGAATTTGATGTTGCTCCACTAATTAATGTCCAACCTGTAGTGCTATTGCTTGTGGTGGAAGGACTTGTAATTCCATTGAAAGAATACCATTGACGAGAAATATTTCCGCTTCCATATGCTTCCACTGAAAATGTAATATTTGCAGGATCTGCTGGACTGCAAATATTTTCATCTGAAACCGTAATTTCGCCAGGGTAAAAACCTGCAGATTGTATGGAAATTCTATAATCTTCAGCTTGTCCAAATTGTAAATTCCCACAAGGCTGAGGGTCTGAATTGGCGATAACATCACTTATCACGCGCATTCTCAGCCATGTATCTATTTGTGCATTTGCAGGAACGGTAAAAATTGCAGAATGTGTAACAAAGGTGCCAGTTCCATTCACAGATAAAATACGTTCGTTCGTTTCAAAACTGCCATTATTATTGTAATCTATAAATGCCCTTACATTTTGAGCAACAGTATTGGTTGTTACCCAAATAGAATAAGTTGCACCAGCAATTAAATCGGTAGTTTGATTACAGGTAAAATCTTGAAATGGCCCAACTTCAGCTGTTGAAGAATAATAATCGAGCGTATTTAACACAACTCTTGAAGGCCCTGCGTAAGTTGTATTATTAGGATTGCTGGTTGTTGGACTGCAAGACAATGGAATGGAGCTGGAACTAGCATCAATTGTCAAACATGATGAATTGGCCACTGTTGAGCGAATCAAATTGCCCGGTAATGGACCAAAACCATTGTTAAAATTTACTCCACTTGAGGTTAAATGGCAATAACTCATAATTGTTCCACCGCCAGTTGGTGCAGGACCTGTTGCACAGCCACCTTCGGTTGTGTAACAATTGTCAATAGCACCGCCTGGCCAAGAACAAGAATGTGTATGAGGTGAACCTAAATTATGTCCAATTTCATGTGTAACTACATTAACTGTCCAGGAATAAGATGGAAAATTGTTATAAGAATTGTTAATATTGCTGTATGCATAGGAACTAAAAGAACTGCACAAGCCAGGTAAAAATGCAATTCCACCGTAATTCGTATTTCTGGTACTTAACAAATGCGCCAAGTTGCCATTGTAAACTGTTCTGGTTGTTCTAAAAGCAGATAAATAAGCATTCGAGCTTGCATTTGTTGCGAATGGATCAACAGTAGTCCAAACAAAAATCTCGGAGATTTGAGAAACAAGACTTTCATTTGCAAAAATGGTATTCACTACATTGTACATTCCTGTTACAAAATTCACCACATTGGTCACATTACTTTGACGTTTTGTATACATATCAAAATCACATTCGAAATACATTCTAAACAATCTGATACAGTTCCACGATGGTGGTAAACCTTGAGTCGATTGCATGTTCATTGGACTTTCTTCTGAAGCCTCGCAAGAGAAAGGAATTTTTCGTGAAACTTCATTTGCATCTACTAAAACATATCTTTCAGTATTTCCAAATTTTCCAATATCATATGTTTTATCTCCGATACTTACGACGCCCATTACCTCGTTTTGAAATAAGCTCAAAGCAACTAATGAATTTTCTAGACCCTCAATTTTTCCTTTAAAATGAACTGCATTTGAGAGAATTGTAGCTACATCCACTTTTCTATTATCAGAAGTTTTAACTTGAAAGTCATTCGTTACTACTTCATTTCTTGTAAGATTTAAAGTCCATGTTTCGCCAACTGTAATACTAGGAACAACTATTTGGATTCCTTCTGGTTTGTTTGCAATCAAATCTCCTAAGACCGATTTATTTATAAAAAGCTCTAAATTGTTTTGAATAGCATTGCTTTCAATTTTCTTTCCATTAGTAGAAAGAAGTTGGTTTGTTAAATTCCTTGTGTTTTGCGAATAAGATTGAAAAGAAATGAATAACAACAAAACAATCATCGCAATGCGCAATATCGCATATTGCGTAATTTTACGTAAGAAGTATCCCATAAAAGATTTAAGTTTAAATGTGTAAGATTAGGTAATTACAAATATAACGCATATTTCAAAACATCAAAATATTTTTTGAAATGGCTAATTATTCCCTACATTTCAAGCATTAAAAACACCTATTTATTTCTAAAATTAAACAATGGCATTTATAGATTATTATAAAATTCTAGGCCTTAATAAGGACGCAACTGAAGCAGACATAAAAAAGGCTTACCGGAAATTGGCGCGTAAATACCATCCTGACCTTAATCCAAATAACAAAGAAGCTGAAGCGCGTTTCAAGGAAATCAATGAAGCAAATGAAGTTCTGAGCAATGCAGAAAATAGGAAGAAATACGACCAACATGGCGCTGAATGGAAAAATGCGGAGGCTTATGAAAAAGCAAGACAGGCCAATCAATCGCAACAGAATCCTTTTGGTGGAAATGCAAGACAAAGTAGCAGTGGTGATTTTTCAGAAAGCGATTATTCTGATTTTTTCGCTTCTATGTTTGGAGGTGGAAATCCGCGAACTGAAAGTAGAAATGTAAAATTCAGAGGACAAGATTACAATGCCGTTTTAAAATTAGGCTTAAAGGATGTGTATAACACACATCAACGTACTTTGACCGTTAATGGCAAAAATATACGCATAACTATTCCTGCAGGTGTTAAAGATGGACAAATTATAAAGATTGCTGGTCATGGTGGGCTTGGTGTAAATGGAGGCCCAAACGGAGACTTGCTAATAACCTTCGAAATTGATAACAATACCAATTTTAAAAGAGACAATGAGCATTTGTATGCAACTGTAAATCTGGATATTTATACAGCACTTTTAGGTGGAGAAATTACTGTGGAAACGATGGATAGCAAAGTAAAACTAAATGTAAAGCCCGAAACTCAAAACGGCACCAAAATAAAGCTAAAAGGAAAAGGATTTCCTGTTTATAAAAAAGAAGGTGAATTTGGAGATTTAATTATTACATACAACCTTCAAATTCCAACTAATTTAACTGAGAAAGAAAAAGAATTGTTCACTGAATTATCAAAACTTAGAAATCAATCATGATACAACATTCTACTATAGCCCAAATAACTGAATATTATCCAATTGAAATATCTTCATTGTATTATTTAAATGAATCAGGAATAATTAAAATATTAACGATAGAAGAGACTGAGTATATTCATCACGATGAACTTCCTGACTTAGAAAGAATTTTAAGGATTCAACAAGATTTAAATATCGGTTTTGAGGCAATGGATATTGTTATAAATTTATTAGAGAAAATTAAAGAATTGCAATTAGAAAATGAAGCTTTAAAAATTCGATTACAAAATTCTGAAGATTAAGCATTTTTTTATTTAGTTATCGTTTGAATTAATTTTTACATATTTGATTCATCAAATAAAAACTACACGCTATGAAAAAATATCAAATTGAACTAAAATGGGCTCTTGTTTTTGTAGGAATGACGCTAATTTGGATGATTGGCGAGAAGCTACTCGGGTATCACAGTGAAAAGATAGACCAACATGAAGTTATTACAAACTTTATAGCAATACCAGCCATTGCTGTTTATGTTTTTGCGCTTCTCGATAAAAAAAAGAATTTCTACAATGGCCAAATGAGCTATATACAAGGCTTCATTTCTGGAATTATAATTTCTATAATAGTTTCGGGTATAAGTCCATTAACCCAATATTTAACTTCTGTAGTAATTTCTCCTGAGTATTTCCCAAACATTATAAAATATGTTGTAGAAAGCGGCAAATCTACCCTAGCCGATGCAGATAGTTATTTTAATCTAACTACGTTTATTCAATATGGTGTTGTAGGAGCGCTTGGAATGGGTATTTTTACTTCTGCGATTGTTGCAATTTTCGTAAAGTCGAAAAAATAAAAATACAAAAATAATAAATATGAAAAAAGTGCTCTTGCTACTTGCAGATGGATTCGAAATTTACGAAGCAAGTGCATTTATAGATGTTATTGGTTGGAATTTAATTGAAGGTGATAAATCCACGCAGCTTTTTACTTGTGCATTAAAAAAAGAAATAAAAAGCACATTTAATCAACGTTTTATTGTTGATTTTACTGTTGATGAGATAAATCCAGAAGATTATGCAGCACTTGCCATTCCTGGTGGTTTTGAAGAATATGGATTTTACAAAGATGCCTATCATCCCGATTTTTTAGAGTTAATTCGTAATTTCGAAAATCAACAAAAAACAATTGCATCTATTTGCACCGGAGCCTTACCCATTGCTGAAAGTAACATTTTAAAAAATCGGAAAGGAACTACTTATAATTTAAATCCTGTTAAGCAAAATGCGCTTAGAAATAAATTTGTAATTGTTTTAAATCAACCCATTGTAGAAGATGGAAATATTATTACTTCTTGGAATCCTTCTACAGCAATGGATGTAGCCTTTTTGTTGTTAGAAAAGCTAACTTCAAAAGAAAACTGCAACAATGTGAAAAGATTAATGGGTTTTTAATCATTTCCCCTCCGGAATCGGATACCTTTTAAAAGGTGCATTTCTATCAAACAAATACCTGTACGTAATGTATTTCTTGGCAGATTCAGCACCAACAGATTCCCACAATTTGCGCATTGGAGGATTAAAATCGCCTACCCAAGAAAATTCTAATTCTTTGTATTGTGGCATTTCTTCGAATACTTTTTCTAAATGGTAAATAAATGCCGATTCAATTCCTAAACCCTGAAAACGAGGCACAACGCCCATCAACACACTTCTTGCCCTTGTAATTTTCTTGGTTTTCACCATGTAAAGCAATTTTAATTTATTTATTAAATTTAATTTACCATTAAATGTTTTAAATATTTGATTTACATCAGGGTACATTAAATAAATTGCAACTGGTTCTCCTTCAAAATATGCAATCCAAATAAATTTCTCTTCAAGTACCATTTTCGCTTTTTTAATGAATGTCCGCACATAATCAGTTTCCATGGGTTCAAAATCCTCTTTAAAATCCTTCCATGCCTCATTAAAAACCTTTGTAAAATCAACAGCATATTTATCCATTTCATTGAATTTAAAATGCTCAAAACTATAACCAGGTTTTTTCGTTATCCATTCTGCAATTTTCTTAAAACGAGGAGGAATGCCACGCTCTAAATAAAAATGAAAGCCTTCTTGATTGTAATATACCTCAAATCCGTATGCTTCAAATAAATTCTTGTAATAAGGCAAATTATACGCAACATTGTAAGATGGTTGTGTAAAACCATCCACCAAACAACCCCAAAATTTATCAGGTTCCCCAAAATTTATGGGGCCATTCATGGCTTCCATTTTATTTTCCTGCAGCCATTTTTTTGCAGTATCGAACAGTAAATTCGCCGATTGTTGGTTGTTTATGCAATCAAAAAATCCAACACCACCGGTTGGTTGGCCTGATTCATTTGCCTTTTTAAAATCAATAAAAGCGGCAATTCTTCCAACTAATTTTCCATTTTCGTCCTTTACAATCCAGCGTTTTGCGACGCCATGCTTAAAATACGGATTCACATTTTCGTCAAAAATCCCATTCAATTCCTCATCCATCGGGCAAACCCAAGCAGCATCGTTTTTATAAATCTCCCGCGCCACATCCAAAAATGCCCGCTTTGTTTGCTCATTAGTAACTTCTGTAATCGTCATGCTTAATTAAAATTTTACGTACAGCTTAAGGCTTGCTTTTGGGCGTTCCCCTTCGGGTCGCGTCTTCGGCTATAAGTCCTCACCTGCTGCGCCAAATATATATTATTTATTGGTTTGGCGCAGCAGGTTCCGGGCTTCCGCCTCTGCCGCTAACGCTGGCATTGGTTTATAAATTGAAATTGCGTCTATCTATTAAAAAATTGTGGTTAAAACCATTTCCCACGAGTTAAAACCATTTCCCACGGATTAAAACCATTTCCCACGGGTTAAAACCCGTGGCTATTTAGCGCTATTTATTATCTCTAAAAATTTCTTCGACCAATTTTTTATATTTCTCCATCAACACTTTTCTTTTTAGTTTGAGAGTTGGAGAAAGCTCGCCTGAAGCTACATTCCATTCATCGGGAACTAATTTAAATCGCTTTATTTTTTCATCACTTCCCAATGTTTTATTATAATCTGAAGCAATTTTGTGATATAAATCGATTACCTTCTTTTCTTTGATTAAATCGGCCTTATTTTCTATTGCAATTTGCTGTGTTTTTGCCCAACTTTTTAGTGCTTCAAAATTTGGTGAGACCAAGGCGCTAGCATATTTCTCGCCTTCACCAATCACAAAAATTTGATCAATAAAAACAGATTCTTTGTAAATATTTTCTATAGCCGCTGGTGCCACATATTTACCATTCGACAATTTAAAAATCTCTTTTTTACGGTCAGTAATTCTTAGAAATTTACCTTCCTCTAACACACCAATATCACCGGTTTTAAAAAACCCTTGCGCATCGAATGCTTCCTTGGTAGCTTTTTCGTCTTTGTAATATCCCATCATCACGTTTGGCCCTTTGCATAAAATTTCTCCACTTTCATCAAGCTTCAGCGTTACATTTTCAATAACTGCGCCCACAGTTCCTAATTTTAAAAGTGGCGCTTCGTTTCTGTTTATGGTAATAATGGGCGAGGTTTCCGTTAGTCCATACATGTTGATTAACTTAATACCAGCTGCCCAAAAAACTCGCTCCATTTTCGGGCTCAATGCAGCTCCTCCAACACCTATATGAAGCACTTCATTTCCCATCACTTCGCGCCATTTACTAAAAATTAACTTATTGGCTAATTTCAATTTCAGCTCGTAAAAGGCTCCATTTTTCCCGTTTATTTGATACTTGTATCCTAAATCTAATGCCCAAAAGAATAGCATTTTCTTTACTCCCGTTAATGAATGCCCTTTGTCCATAATTTTATCGAACACTTTCTCTAAAATCCTTGGAACAGCGCCAAATCCATGAGGTTTTACAGCTTTTAAATCTGCTGCTACGGAAGCAATGCTCTCTGCATAATAAATACTAACGCCCGAATATTGCAATTGGTAATTGGCCATGCGTTCGCCTACATGGCAAATGGGTAAAATACTTAAATACCGATGTACTGGTTTTAGTTGAAATACAGCAGCAGCAGCCAATGCATTGCTTACTAAATTTTTATGCGATAATAAAACGCCTTTAGAAGTTCCTGTGGTGCCTGAAGTGTAAATAAGCGTGGCACAATCTGTAGGTTTTATTGTTGCTTTAATTCTTTGTAATTCTTCTTTATAATAATTGGCATTTTCTTTTCCGAGTTCCACCAAGTTTTTCCAATTTCCTATTCCATCAATTTCATCAAAGCTGCACAAGTTTTTTACTGTTTGTAAGTTTGGTTCAATGGCTTTGGCTATTTTTGCAAGGTGCTTATCAGAAACCACCAACATTTTAGACTCAGAATGATTCAACAAATGCGTATAAGCTGGTCCATCTAGTGTTGCAAATAAAGGAACGTGTATAATTCCTAATTGTGCCATGCCCAAATCCATGAAATTCCACTCGGGTCTGTTATTAGAAATCGTGGCTATTTTATCTCCTTTTTTAAGCCCCAATTTCATTAAAGCATAACTGATGTTATTTGCTTGACTTATATAATCTTGAGCACTGTATTTAATCCATTCGCCTTTTTCTTTGCTTACTAAGGCATCTGTTTTATCGCTAAAAATGGTGGAATATCTTTCTAATAAATCGAATGTTCTGGTTATTTCCATTGATGAGTACATTAAAATAGTATAAGTTAACCTTACTAAAACGCTGAGATAATTGATAAGAAAACAATTGGGCAATATACCTAAGAAAATTATAAAACAACATCAAATTTCAGCTGTAAAATAAAAGTTGCATTTTCTCCAATTTTATCAATATTCGTAAGCCTATCGAGGAAAGAAATTCATATTTGCTTTTTACTAAAATATTAGCTTATTTTTTGTGGGCTTTCCCCGCCGGCTTGTCTTCATTTAGAAAACACTTTACTTTTACGAAAGCCGCCGGGGTCAGGCCTTCATAACTACTGCCCTCATACTTCGGGCGGTAGTTTATTCAGTCCTTAAGCCGGGAATTTATCTAATTTAGAATGAAAAGTTAAGAATGAATAAATTGTAAACGCCTAAAAAACGGTCAACGTTATTTAGGCATTGACAATTGACAACTTTATACTTTTAACTTTCTACTTTTTAACTTTCTACTTAATTACTCTTCCTTCTTGGCTTCCCATATTTTTCCCGCATTTGTTGTCCACGGGTTTTGCGCACATTTACTTTTTGGTTCTTTTCGCTTTTTTCGTGGAATGCCGGACCTGATTCGTATTTCTTAATTTTAACTTTGCTAGTTGGCATGTTGATATGCGGCAGCTCGGCAGGAGTTAATACTGTCGAGATTTCTACATCTTCTGGCATCGCTTCTATTGGAATAGATTTCTGCATAAGTTCTTCTACAGAAGCAATCATATTATCATCTTTTTCTAAGATAAAAGTAATGGCAATTCCTTTGGCATCTGCCCTACCCGTTCGGCCAATGCGGTGAATGTAATTTTCGGTTTTATCTGGAACATCAAAATTTATAACATGCGAAACGCCAGAAATATCAATGCCTCGTGACAATAAATCGGTCGTAATTAAAATACGGTGCTTGCCTTCCGAAAAATTTTCCAAGGCCCTGAAGCGCGTGTTTTGAGCCTTGTTGGAGTGAATTACACCAGCCTCCCCAGGCAATTCTTTTTCGAGATGTGTGTATAATTTATCGGCCAATGCACGACTTCCTGCAAACAATAGCACGCGCTCCATTTCAGGTTGAGAAAGCAACTGGTTCAACAAGTTTAACTTTGTGTTGATGTTTGGCACTTGGTAACCAATTTGTTGAATATTTTCTAATGGACTGCCCACCGGAGCGGCTTCAACACGAATGGGCGCTCTGAAAAAAGTCTCAATAATTGCATCTACATCGTCAGAAAGTGTTGCAGAAAACATCAAGGTTTGACGTTTGGGTGGCATTAAATCGAAGATGCGCTCCAATTGCGGACGAAAACCAAGACTCAACATCTCATCCACTTCATCGATTACTAGGCGTTTAATGCTTTTCATTTTAATGGTAGTATCGAGCGCTAAATCGAGCAAACGACCTGGAGTTGCCACGACAATATCGGCACCGCCCATTAAAGTTTCTCTTTGTGTACGAATGTTAGCTCCTCCATACACACCAACAGCTGTAAAACTCATGTAAGTGGTTAATTTGTTAATCTCTTCTTCCACTTGCACCACCAATTCGCGTGTAGGAACAATCACTAAAATTTGTGGAATTTTCTCTTTCGAAAAAGACCAAAGGCGCAAGCAAGGCAGTAAGTATGCAATGGTTTTTCCAGTACCTGTTTGGGCAATTCCAACTACGTCATTACCAGCCATCATAGCCGAAAAAGCTCGTTCTTGAATTGGTGTTGGTTGCGTAAAACCTAAATCGCTCAATGCGTTAAGTAATGGCTTATTGAGGTTAAGGTCTTGGAATGTGCTCATGAACAGATTTAAGTTCTAAAAGCAGCAAAGGTATGGAATAGTTTACAGTTGATAGTTGATAGTTGAGTGAACCCTTAATAGAGCATGCTGTTAGTCGTATATACTTTGAATTTAATAAATAAGTTTGAGAAAATGTTTACAAAGAATTTTGTAAGCCAATGCTAACTCTTTCAGCTAAGCTCGGTAAGTTTAGCTTGAGTTTACTCAAAAAAACACCTAGAATATTATAGTTGAGAATAATTAAGAATTAGATTTATTTATTTCTAATTACAAGTCTTCAATATTTAAATTTAAAAAAGTAACGCTAATCCAATCAATCAAAAAACGTCCAACTTAAGCCTAATTTTAAGTTCCTATCGGGAATTGGGTAGAACCTTGTTAAAGAGTAGTCATATCCATTTAAGCCTGCATTAAAATGTTCCAATTTCGCAAAGAATAAAACCCTTCTAATCTTGGTGCTGATGTAAAAATCAGCTTGAATTAATCCTGCATTTTTATCCTCATTTTGCAAATAAAATAAACCACTAAATGCTTGATAGCGGTTGGCATTAAATGCAGAACAAGCCATTAAATCTACTCCAATTCTGAATTCAGATTTTTTGTTGAGAAAAGTTCTAAAATAAAGGCTTTCCTGCACCTGAAACAAGGGAATTCTTAACACATCAGCACCGCTTGTTTGTTGGAGTATGCCTGTTGATTGTAAGAAAAATTTACCCACATTCAATTTATTTTCAATTCTTGCATAAAGCAATAACAGGGCTTCTGATGCTTGTTGTGGAACTCCCAAAGCATTGAGATAAATAAAATTACCAGTCGTAATTCCCCCAATTCTTAAGGTGGTTCGGAATCGTTCTAAGTTTAAGCTTCCAAATAAATCGAGGTTGCTAATTTTCTTAAAATCATTGTTCCATGAGCCAAAATTTGAAGCATAACGGCTCATTTGCCAGTTTGTATTTTGGGTGAAACTATTAATGCCCGTTTCTATATTTACGCCTTTTTTAGGTTTTAAAATAAGTGTAGTTTCGAATTTTGCATCAGCAGCGTTGTAACCTGCATAAAACACTTCAGCGGCGCCATTTAGCAGTATTCCTTTCCTTAATTTCAAACGGATAAAACCACCAGCACTTTGATTGCTAACGTTTTGAACCAATTGAGGAATGCCAAAAGCAAATGGCGCCGCAGCATAAACAAACTGCTGTTTTAAAAATCCTTTGGCTTCCCAGCTTATTCCCGATGCTGTGTCGGAAACGTTGCTTAATTTTAAAATGGCGGCTTCCGATTCCCATTGCTGCAAAATGTAAATGGATGTTAACTGATTACTATCGGCTACTTGTGTGTAATAACCACTACTGAGGTCTTCATCATCGAAGGTATTTCTTCGGAACAAATAATTGAAAGTATGTTGTAAGCGAATGGTAGAATTTCGGTTAAAAACGCCGTTTGTGTCTGCCTTGGGTTTTAACAAATCATAAGTTTGGCGCAACTGAACCGAATTATTGAAAATTTTATTTCTCGACTTTTGTAACCAAACA
>Ga0247840_10007115_pt1 | contig 15686 bp, 19 predicted proteins | sample LaCruzMarch2015__FD_192404 | JGI IMG/M metagenome (GOLD analysis project Ga0247840, IMG submission 192404) | Freshwater microbial communities from meromictic Lake La Cruz, Castile-La Mancha, Spain - LaCruzMarch2015_17m | ecosystem: Environmental > Aquatic > Freshwater > Lake | place: Spain... | reverse complement strand
GAATGCCTAACACCTGGTAAATCCCTCGCACCAACACCACATACTAAAACAGCGGAGTGTTTTCTTAGACTATGACCTATTCCAGGTAAATGAGCAACTACATGTCGCTTATTTATCAAAATAATTTTAGCGACAGGTCTTCTAGCTGAGTTTGGTTTTTTAGGTGTTGCTATTCTGACACGCATGACAGTACCCCTAACTTGTGGGTTACCCTTAAGGATATTCAAAAATTTAGACTTTCTTTTTAATGTTTTCAATATAGAATTAAAATTATATATTAAAATCAAATGAAAACCAAAAAGACAAGTAATTTAAAAAATTTTCAAAATAAAAAATACCAAAAAGATTAAAAAAAGATATAAATAAAATAACTGAGAAAACAAACTCATAATTAATACTAAAAAAAGTATGTGTTTGTTTAGTTTTATTTGTATTTTTTGAAACCATAAATCTTATATTTTGTATATAAAAATATAATATAAAAACGTTAAATATCAAAAAAAAAATAAAAAAATAAAATGACTTATAAGATAACAATTGTATGTATAATAAAAATTTACCAACAAAACCAACTAGTGGTGGTATACCAGCTAAAGATAATAAAAATGCTAGTGCTAGAACGAATAGAGAGAATGATTCTTGTAAATTTTTTAATTTATTAATAGTAGAATAAGATCTATCTGATAGGACTAAAATAATTGAAAAGATACCAATAGTTAAAAAAATATAAACAAATATATTAAAAATAATTAAAGATAAACCGTAATTTAATATAACTGTGTCAAACATTTTTACCGTAAATACATGAATAGAAGTATATTTCAAATGTGAAATCCACATGAACAATCATTATCTAACTCAACTAAACAAATAAAAACAATGAATGTAAATTTTGGGCCACAACATCCAGCAGCTCATGGTGTATTAAGATTAATTTTACAATTAAATGGTGAAGTTATTGAAAGAATGGATCCGCATATTGGTCTTTTGCATAGGGGAAGTGAAAAATTAATTGAAGATAGAACATATCTACAATCACTACCTTATTTTGATCGTTTTGATTATGTATCGATGTTAGCGCAGGAGCACGCATACTGCTTGTCTATTGAAAAACTATTGAATACAACTAACTACAACTCAACATTTTCTTATATTAGAACAATTTATGACGAAATTACAAGAATACTAAACCATTTATTAGCAGTAGCGTGCCATGCTTTAGATATAGGTAGTATGTCTTCTGTTTTTTGAGCATTTGAGGAGAGAGAGAAATTAATGGAATTTTATGAACGCGTTTGTGGTGCTAGGATGCATGCGGCGTTTTATAGACCAAATTCTGTAAACTTAAACGCTATATCAAATTTTTTACTTGAAGATATTGTAGAATTTTGTAGAAATTTTACAACAACATTAAACGAAATGCATAATGTGTTGACGTACAACAAAATATGAAAACAAAGACTTGTAAACATTGGTGTTTATAATTATCAAACTAGTGTCAACTACGGTCTTACAGGTGTTATGTCGCGTTGCGTTGGTATTAAGAGAGACCTAAGATTAATGAAACTTGAGACTTATGCAAGTTACTACTATTTAAATTTTAGAAGTTATTTAGGTCAACATGGTGATAGTTTTGATAGATTTCTAATTAGAATGAATGAAATGTGTGAAAGTTTAAACATAATAAATCAAGCTGTGAATAAAGTTATTTTTAAAATACCAGATAGTATAAATAAAAATCAACATAGTAATATACTACCTCATAATATTTTAAATTTTTTAAATAAAAACCAATGAAACCAACAAATAAATAAAAATGCGTATAATTCTATGGAAAACTTAATACATCATTTTAAATATTGAAGTGAAGGTATAAATGTACCAGCTGGTATAACATATCAATCAGTAGAATCACCAAAAGGTGAATTCGGGGTTATTTTAATGTCAGATGGATCAGCTAACCCATACAAATGTAAAGTAAGGTCACCAGCATACCATCACTTACAATTAACACCCGCAGTTTCAAAAGGTCATTTTTTAGCAGATTTAGCAGCATTAATAGGTACTGTTGATATTGTTTTTGGTGAAATAGATCGTTAATGTTACAAAAAAATAAAAAAGAATTTATAAAAAATAAATTAAAAAATAGTATTAAAATAAAAAAATTATTAAAAAAAATAATATACAAAAGCATTATTCAAAATCAAAATATATTAAACTCCACTAGAAGTTTTTTTATCTTAAAATACAAACTCAGCTTAAACAGCAAAACAGGTATATCTGATATATGCTTAAATTCAGGTGTTTATAAAAAATCATCGGAACAGACTAACTTTAGTAGACATGAGTTTCATAAACTCTGTAGAACAAATAAACTTACAGGATGAATAACTCACTCATGATAAATGTAATATTTTTCCCTAAAAATTTTAAAAAAGTAATTTTTAAAAATAAAACATTTAGCGTATTCTTGGGAAATGATTTTTTTTATATATTAATAAACCTGGGGCTAAATATCAAAATAAATAGATTTACAAATACTATCCAAACTCAAAGCAGATTAACTAAATTTTTTAAAGAATTAAAGGATTTTTTTAATTCTTATAGTTCTATAAACTTAGATGTTATAAAATTTAAAGGTAAGGGGTATAAACTAACAAAACAAAAAAACACTATGGATTTTTTATTTAATTTCGCACATATGAATTATTTTGTAGCCAGGGAGACTTTAATGATAAAAACATATAAAAGTAAATTTGCAATACTAAACACTAATAAATCTTATTTAGATCAGTTAAAGAAAGATATTAGAAGTATTAGAAGTATTGATAAATACACATACAATGGTTTACGTGTAAAAAGACAATTAGTTTATAAGAGAAAAGGTAAAACCCTCTCAACTTAATTAAAAATTATTTCTAGTTAAAAAGCTAGGTATATCCTAAAACCTAAACAACCTGTTCGTGTTCAAGTTTGAAAAACTTCGTATTTTAAATTTTTATCTTTAGAAGAAATAGCTGTAAGACCATTTCTATAATATCATGTTTTTTTTTTTGTACTACCGGCAACTCCAATCTTACCAGATATGTACATTTTAAAACCCAACATATATTTTTTTCTTATCATAAATGATGTAACTAGAGCAAATGCATATCTAAACATAGATAACATTCTTTTGTGTTTTTTGAATGCTATTTTTTTTAACTTTTCTATTAAAAAATTTTTTAATAGAGTCAGATCTTTAAATAAAAATGCAGATACTAATGCATAAATAAAATTAAATATACGAAATTTTTTAGCAACCTTTTTATATAAACGAAAGACTTGCAAATAACATACATTTGCTCTCGCCATTACATCATTATGTAAATTATTATAACATGTTCTATTAAAAAAAAAAATAGGTGTTTGGAAAAATTTCTCATAAAATATAAATATGGAAAAATAAAGATGCGATGTATATTTCTTTTCAAATACATAGTCACTTAAAAAATCAATATAATCTTTATTGGTTAGAAATAAATCAATAGGTTGATGTTCTATTACATAATTTTGCCTATAAAATTCATACTCGTCCATTTCTACTGTATACCCCTCATCACCAACATATAGTAACTCATCTATTTCTAATGTATATTTTCCATCGTTACTACATAATAATTTACCTATCTCTGTTGTATATTTCCCGTCATCACCACATGATAATTCATCTATCTCTGCTGTATATTTCTTATCACCAACACATGATAATTCATTCACCTCTGTTGTATATTTCTCGTCGTCCCCGCATGATAATTCACTTGTCTCTTCTGTATATTTCTTATCACTAACACATGATAACTCACCCACGCCTACTGTATATTTCCCATCATCACCACACGATAATTCATCTATTTCTGCTGTATATTTCTTATAATCAACGCATGATAATTCATTTATCCCTACTGTATATTTATCATGACAAACATATGATAATTCATATAATTTTAACAAATTTATTAATATTTGATTTAAACCCAGTTATAAATTTTATTTATTTTTAAATAATGAGTTTGATTTTGTTAATTGTCATCTAGCTCTGGATGAGTTTAAAAAAGAAAGGTAACCACCACGTCTAAATAACGGTGATCAAGTTTGACTTATAGGTAAAAAATTAATATAACCTGATACATTATATCTTACATAATGTATTGATAGGGATAAATTTTTAAAAACTAATTTAACAGTTGCTCATAAATTTGATAACAAACTTCTATAAACCCCATTTATGTACAATACTAAAGAACAGATTGATTCGGTTCAAAAATTTAACCCACTAGAACTAATTAAATTTCAAGAAAAGTATAAAATAGTAAAGATAGTGAAGTGAACTCAAGCAGCTGTTACAACTTCGTCTGGTGTAAAACCTGGGAATTCTGATAGAATAGAACTGCATAATAACCCATCAGATATGTAAAACGAGATAAAAAAAACAATTATATAAAGTAAAAAATTCATAAAATTTTAGGAACACAGGTTAAAACCTAATCTTAGTGCCAAAGGATGGAATCGAACCAACGACCTTTAGGTTTTCAGCCTAACGCTCTACCACTGAGCTACTTAAGCATAATTATACAAATAATATAAAATAACTTGAGGATAGGATTAGAAAACCTAATCAAATAAATATAAAATGTTTTCAATTTAATTGTGTAAATTGATCAAATCTGTACCTAGGTAATGTACCTCGAACAGCTATAGCAAATACACACATAGTTATAACCTTTAGTATAAGTATTACATATGGCATTCATTAAATTATATAAAATCATTAGTATTAAAAGTGGTTGGGAAGGGAATTACATTGAGTAGATTACGTAACCTACAACAAATGATAAGAAAATGAATGTTTCCATTAAAGCGAAACCCATTAATGTAGAATTAAATAAGTTTTCAACTTCTTCAGGATTACGTGATACAGCTAAGTTATAACCAGCGAATAATATACCTGTTCCTAAAACACCAAAAGCAATTGGTAACATACAACCTCCTAATACTAAAACTTTTACAGCAAGTACTAATAACATGTTATTTATTCTTTATAGATAACTGTTTTAATGTTAATAATTTAATTTTAAAAACTTCTGAGTTTTTAAAATTAAATAATGTATTGTTTAAAAATTTCTCTAATTTGGTCTTAAATTTTTTATCAGTTGATTTATTTACTATAAAAAACGCATTTTTAAAAAATAATTTTATTTTAGAATCATTTTTTATATAGTTTAATTTAAATAAGTATTTTTTTTTTAATTTTTTTTTATATCTTTTGTCAACTCTGGTACAGACCATTTTAAAATTAACTTGTGATTTTAAATACATTTGTTCCATAATATAATTAATATTTATGTTTTTTTTATCTTTTTGAATATTATGTTTAAACTCGTCTAATGTTAAAAAATTTGGGTATAGATTTGTATTAGTTTTTTTTAATAAATTAAAAACCAACTTAGTTCAATACATAAAATTTTTTAAAAAAGTCTTCTTAAACCCTTTATGACAAAAAAAATTCGACATAAATTTTACAAAATTTATTTTTATTTTTCTAGGGCTTGGTTCTTTACCAGAAATTGGTTTTATTAAAGATAGGTTAAAATTATTTGTATTTAAGTTACTAAAATTACAAAACTTCAAATAATTTTTAATTGATTAAACTGATAGTTAATGATAAAAAAGCCATACTGTTTACAATAGTACTGTACGCAAAAAACGCTTTTAAACTGTATATGTCAAATAAGAGTACCATAACTCAAATAATACCTACTGATAAAAATAGTATACCAAAATTATACCATATTATATTTATTGAATTTAAATATAAACTTATCAATATGATAAAGAATATAAAAAATATTAAAAAAAAATAGATTGTATATATTAAAATAGTTAAGAACGGTAATCCTTTATAAAGTTCTATTTTATAAAAATGAATAGGTGCTACACCTAATTTTAAAAAAAAACCTATTAAAAATACTATATAAACTATATAGATATTTATATTAAACTCTAACGAGTTTTCTGTAAAGTCTATATTTGATAAAAAATTTAATAAAATCCATTCTGTTGACCCGTAATAGTACAAAAACATTAAAAGACTATAAACTAATAAAACACTACTAAAAAATGAAATTCAATATTGAAAAAATACTATATTAATATAAGAGGTTGATTTATAAGTACTACTGTAATTAAAAAAATTTGATTTTTTAGTAGATATTAATAACTCTCAGTCCCTACCTACTATAAATTTAAACAATATTAAACATGAAACAACCTCTAATATAAAAAAAAATGTTAAAATATTAGTAGAAAAAAAAATTAAAGGCAATAATGTATTTAAAAAAATTATAGAAAAGAAATATTCAAATTGTATGTTTTTTACTATACTTATTTTATTTAAAAAAATTAAGAACAATAAGATAAATAATATCAAAAAAAAGGTCATTAAAAACATATTAGTATTACTAATTTTTAAATGACCGAATCAAATTACTGAATCAAAACCACGAAATAACATTAAAAATGTCACTGATAGTGATGTTAGAATTACACCGAATCTAATAATGACATTATTAGATAAAATTTTATTTGTATTAGTTTTTTTAGAAACAGTTGTAACTGATCTATTTATCGAGTTGGATTTTGTATTGACCGTTAATAATAAATACAAAGTACTGGTGATTGAAAAAAATATAAACAATATGAACGATACTTCATAAAAATTTACTATCACCAAAATAGAATTAAAATATTAAATTTTCTAAAAAATATAATTTATTATAAACAAATAAAAAAAAATAATTTATTTTAAAAAATGCTAAAATATTGAGTAGGTTTTTTTTCTTAAAGAATACTTTATATAGGTTTTTGACATTTAAATTTTTATTTTTTCTCACTGATATGGAAGTCAATCTACTACTTATATGTATCATTATAATTTTTAGTTAATGTATTTTAATTTTAATATTGAATTTAAGTAAATTTTTATGTTTTTAGTATAAATCATAGAAGATTCAAATAAATTAAAAGTATTTTTTATAAGTGATATTACAGTAACAAATTGGTTTAATTTTGTATTTCTAAATAATACCTTAAATGAGAAATTAATCTTATACATTTTTTTTACTATATGAAATTGTGCTATTTTATGTCTATTAGGTGATCTTAAAATTTGCGTACTGTGTTTTAGTTTTTTTCTATTAAAAAAACCTTTATTTAATTTTACGTTTAATTTCGGATCATTGTTATTTAATTCCAACATACCAAAAAAATATAAAAAATGTCTTGTATAAATTTTTTTATAAAGTAGTGAGTTATTTTTTTTTGTTAATATTGGAAAGAGGGAAATTTGTTTAAAATTTATATTAACCTGTTTTAACAATCTCTACATCTAAGAAACATTTACTTTAAACGGTAGTGAAAGGTTTCAGATATTCTTAATTCTGTATAACAAAATACTTGGTATATTTCAAGTTATCACAATAGTACTATTTTTTTTTAAATTCATAACTCATCTTAAAAAATAACCTTTACCACTACCCATTCTAGAGTTTTTTGATTTTTTAGTTAACGGCATGTTTGCTGTACATAAAAACCAAACCCTACGTCTATTGACTTTAACTTTTATATAGGACAAATATTTTTTTAAGTATTTTTTTAAAAAAAAAAAATAAATAAATTCAAACCTACCACCTCTTGAGGCTATTATTTTATTCTCATTATTATAGTATAAAAGTTTATATTTTAAGGTTATTCTATTTTTTTGTGATTTTTGTGCTTTTAATTTTAAAAATTTAAAACGCAGTTATAATTTTTACTTGTTTACATCATATTTTATATTTATTATAAAAACTCATGATGTTCTTTAAAAAAAAAATTACAAATAAATAAAACAAATTATTTAAATTATTGAAATAGGAAAAATTCTCTAACACCAATGTATGGTTCATCGGTTTTATATCATTTAAATAATTATAAAAAGGTATTTGAGTATTACTCATAAATTGTTTTATAATTAAAATATTTTGGTTTAAAAAAATACTATTTATACTATTATTTTCAAATAACATTATTAAATCACTGAAATTTATTATAATTTTAGTTATATTAAAATTATTAATAAGAATAGTAAAGTCATTATTATAAAAAAACTTTATTAATATAAATATCACAATAATCAATACATGAATGTGTGTTATAATTAAATTTTTATTTTTAAAAAAACTAAATAAATAAAGAAATAAGTATATATAAGTGTTTAAAAAGATTAAACTGTAAGATCATAATTTTATATTACTTGTCATATATCAAATCACATTTGAAATAATAATTAAATAAATCGTATTTAAAATAATTATTTCAAAATTTATTGGTAAAAATTTAAATAAAATAAATTTAAATAAAATAAAATAGGTTATATATAATCAATATATATAATTAAAGTTATATATATTAATACCCTTTCTATGAACTTTATAGAGATATAAAGTTCATAGAAAAATAAGAATTATATTTAAATATTCTATTTTATTATTTGATAGAAAAGAATGTATAGAATTATGAATATCCCATCTTACAGTCAAATGAAGATATACTAATATAATAAAGTACACTACTATATTATTATTAAAACTAAATATTTTAAAATATTTAGTTTTATGTTCTAATTTTATGAAATAACATACTAAAAATAAATTTATAAGTTCAACACTATCTCAACTTCACCATCCACCTCAACCAAGTTCTTGATTAGCTCACCAACCCCCTAAAAATATAGCTATTATAGATATGCTTAATTCAATTTTAGTTAAGATTGAATAATATAATAACTTAATATTATTGAAGTAGTTTTTTATAAAAATATTAAATTTTTTATTCAACAAATTTCAAAATAAACAATACGTTAATATAATACATATTGGGTGTATTAAAAAAAAACCATTTGTTAACGACGGTATAATATTTAAATTTATTAAATTTAAACACAAATTATATTGTACATTAAAACTACTTATTAATAAAAAAATTACAATATATGAATATATTTTTTTATTAAAAAAAAATAAAAAAAAAATTAAATAATTAATATTTATATTAACTGTTATTAAACTAAATTTTCAAAATATAGATAAGTTATTATGTGTATTTATATTTGTTATAAATACAAATATAAATAAACAAAGTACTATTTTAAAAAATTTATTATTTTTTTTATTTAAAAAAAATAATAAACACTCTATTCAATGAAGTATTTTTTTCTAATACGTTTATTAATATAGCTGATTTTTTTATAGTTTTTTTTTTTATAATTCTTACCAACTTTTAATACAATTGAGAATTTTATTTTAAATAACATAATTATTTTTAAAATAAAATTTTTTACCATATTATAATTATTTAAACTTTTTATAAAAAAATAAACAGCATCGACATTACTCATCTCAACTAAACCTAATTTGTTAATAATAAAAGAGGAGAATAAACCAAAACCTACTTTAGTTCTTCTAACAGATCGAGATGACTCACCTAAAGCTTTTATAATTAAACCTGTAGAGTAGGTATATTTTTTTCCAACATTTAAATTAAAAAAAAATTGATTTTTGGGTTTGAATATTATGAATGATAAGGTTGTTTCAGGGTTACTGATAATATATTTTTTTTTTAAATTGGATCACATTTTTAATTTTATTACACTATTTAAAACAATTTCATCCTTAATAATAGTTTCTTTAAATAAATTTTTTGAGTTATTTATATTTTGATTAGTTAGGTTATTAAATATTTCAAACATGGGTGAATAGTAAGACTCGAACTTACAACCTTTGGAATCACAATCCAACGCTCTACCAATTGAGCTATACTCACCTAAAATTTTAATAATGTCAATTTAAAGTGTGCATTTGTCAATCATAAATCAAAGATATTATTATTAAAATAACAAATATTAGGAAAATAGTATACTCGAATAAGGAAATTTGTGTAAAGTTAAATAATATAGGAAATAACATAGTAAATTCAACATCATATAATATTAAAAATACACATAACATAGTAAAATTTAAATTAATTTGAATATTGAGCTCCGATACTGCTTTAAAACCGCATTCGTAAAATTGTTTTTTTGTTAAATGATTTTTTTTTTTAAAGAAATATTCAGCACCTCAAGTCAAACCTCAGAATATTAGACCGAATATTAGAACATTGTGTATTAAATAAAATATGACAACGTCACCCATTATATATAATTTATATATTTCATTTTTTTGAATTTAAATTACCAGTTGAATTTAAGTTTGATAATGTATTTAAATTTTTATCAGTGCTATCATTTGTTAATCCTATATTGAAATTTTTCATAAGAACTACCAACATTAAACCAATAACAAACTCTAACCCACCAAAACCTAGTATAAAAAATGTAAAAGACATTGAAATAATATCATTTATTTGCGATCCTACAAGAATTGATAATACGTAAAGTATTAATCATGTTAATTCTGCATATAATAAAATAGACACAAAATTTTGCGTATTAAAAAAAAATAGGCCTAATGAGAATCAAAACATTAGTATGAAAAAATCTATTCAGCCTATCATATAATTTATAATTCAGTAGTTTCATTATTTGAGAAGTTAACTTGATTATCTAAAATATCATAAAAAACATCTTTCACACCTTCTGAAGGGAAGTCTTTTAATAAAGGATGTTCAATTTTAGAGTAATCTAATAGTAATTTTCTACTATCTGTTTTAAAAATAAAATTTACACCATACATTTCTGATGTTTCTCTTTCCAACCAATTACAATTTTTAAAAATCCTATCAACACTATTTACACTGTTACCAGTATTAGTTAAAATTATTGTCCTAAATTTAGAAAAATAAGAATAATAAATATTTATTAATGTCAATCTAGATGAATTTAGTATTAGGTTTTCATTAAAAATATTGTCAATAGCAGATTGTTCAGTTACTCAAGTATTTTGATAATACATTTCGTATCTTAAAATTTGATTGGCTAAAAAATACCAATTATTATCGACCCAGAAGGTGTTTGTATTCAAGTCCATAGATTTGTTGGACCAGCTTATTATTTTTCCCTTTTCGAGTATTAAAGCTAGGTGTACAGGATAAACAGTATCAAAACTCATTTTTTCTTCCCTTAGACATATATTTAACGTCCGGATTTCTTTGTTTATAGTTTGTGTGTTATTATTGTTAATTAAGTTATTTTCTTCTTCCCATTTTCTTCCCATTTTCTTCCCATTTTCTTCCCATTTTCTTCCCGTCTTTATAATGAATAATTACACGTAATCCAAACCCTCGCTCATAAGTAGGGTGGTTCGAATGGGGTTTAAAATACCTAAATGGCTGTACCTAAAAAAAAAAAAAATCAATCAAAAAAAAAATATCAAAAGATATTTAATATAACTAAATTTTCAAAAACTAATCACATAGATATAAAAAAAAAAATATTAGGTTTTGGAGTGCTTACCATTTTCTAACCGCCCGTATTTTTTATTCTCGGTCCGCAACGTTTTAACCTATTTCGCCCTCCTAACAGTTAGTTTTCACGACTCAAATTCTATCTTAGGTTTTTTTACTTTTTTAGTTATAGCTTCTCAATTAATCAGTGGTACTATGTTAGCTTTTAGTTTAGTTCCGGAACCAATGATAGTTCCCATGGTTCGAGATGAGGAGGACATAGAAGATTTGTATGCTGATGACTTTTTTTGACTACATGAAAGAGGTGTTGATTTGGTATTTATATTCTCATATTTTCATCTATTTAGAAAATTATATCTAAATGTTTTTGAGTATGAGAATGAAGCTGCTTGAAAAAGTGGTGTATTTACATTTTTAATATTTCAAGTAGTAGTCTTTTTAGGTCTCGTTTTATGTTGTACTCATTTAAGTGAGATTACATTAACAATCGCAGCAAATATACTACACACCTTCTTTGCTTTTAAAGGTAAATTCTATTGATGATTCTTTACTGATAAGCAATTAAATACTGATACAGTTATTAGATTAGCCTACGCTCATTACGTAGCTGCTTTTTTTTTAGCGTATCTTGGTTTAATTCACGGTATCGATATGCATTACGATTGAAAAAATGAAACAACATACGATGGTTTAGATAATGAGATGATTTGATGGGATGAGGCATTATCAAATGAATTAGGTAGTTTAATAGATATCTTAGTGTGTATAACTCTTATCGCCTGAATTATGTACCCAGAGCCTGAAGCTTTATCATATGAAATTTTTATGTGAGGTGACATTGGTATGGTTACAGATGTTAGATTTTACGGTGTAGCACCTCATTGATATTTTAGACCATTTATGGCATGATTAATTGCCTGCCCTCATCATAAAACTGGTATTTTCGGTTTATTATTTTATTTTTTTATATTATTTTACCAACCTGTACTACATGGTACATCGTCTCAAAATAATTATAATAAAAGAATTTTATCCTTCTTACCATATAAATTAAATAGACATGGTTTATATAGTGCAGAGTACTCTAACTTAGAAACTAATTATTATCATCAATTCACATATGGGTTATTTATAGGATGTTGTTTGTATGCAGCATCATTTTTACCATACGGTCGTTTTTTTAATAGACTCGGTGGTAATTTTGGTTTAATAGGTTCTTACATGTATATATTTGTGTATTTAGCGTTTCCTCCGCTCAGACGACCTGTTATTATTGAATTAGTTTTATGATTATTATATTGTAGAACTAATTTTTTATCTAACTTGTTACGCTCCCCAAAATAAACCCTTAATAACTTATAATATATTGTATACAATTTATAATTTAATAAATTCAGAATACCAACCAGATTATTTATATAGTAGTAATAATTTTATATTTGATTTATTTTTTTCTATTATTCATATTATTTAAAATAATTTAATTAACTTGTTCTTATTTATATAAAACGCAGTCGATAGGTATATATTATTTACAGGTTTTCTTAATCTTTATAATAAGCGTTGTGCTTTATTCAGTAAATTTTCATAAGTATTTTTCTTATGATTTCACTTTAAAGTGATTAGGTATCGATGATGATAACTTACGTTTTGATCCTTTTTTTTTTGAAAATGCTTTAACACAGGCAATAGAATCAGTGTTCTCAGATTATCTAAATTATCCTTGATTCGTTTTTGGATTTAGTTTATTTTTTTTGACAACAATTTTTAGTCTTTTATCTTTATCTTTTTTAGGTTTATATGGTGTTTTTTTATTAAATTTAGCCTCTGTTATTGTCATGTGGTTAACTTTATTAGTCACATTTATAGATATAATTTCAAATAATGCGTATTATTATATTGAGTTAGGTAATTGAATGTTTTTAAATACAAATTTTAGGGTAAACTTTTCTTTTTTTATAGATTTCGTATCTATTAGTTTTTCATTTTTAACAACTTCTATAGCTATTTGCGTTTATACTTACACATTCGCTTATTTTAGATATGAGCCGTTGGTTGAGCGATTACTATTATTTTTAAATCTTTTCATATTAAGTATGGTTTTACTGGTCAGTTCTGGGAATGTAATAGTTATGTTTCTAGGTTGAGAAATGATAGGTATGACTTCTTTTTTTTTAATTAATTTTTGATCAAGTAGAATAGGTACTTTAAAAGCCGCATTTAAAGCTTATTCATTTAATAAATTAAGCGATGTTTTTATTTTTTTAAGTATAATATTAATGTATAATGTCTTTTATTCGTTAGACATCACTGTTATATTAAACTCAATTCACTACTATACTCAATATGACATAAATTTTGGATTTTTATCTGTAAGTTTTATAGACACTTTAGCTTTTAGTTTACTCGGTGCTGCTTTTATAAAATCTGCCCAATTCGGAGCCCATATTTGACTACCTGATTCTATGGAAGCACCTGTACCTGCTTCTGCTTTAATTCATTCAGCAACTCTAGTCTCCGCAGGTATTTATCTTCTTTTAAGATTCTCACCTATATTTCAATTAAGTGTACCTTCTTATTATACAATAATAATAATAGGTTCTATAACAGCTTTTTATGGTGGCTGGGTTTCTGCATTCCAATCTGACTTAAAAAGAATATTAGCGTACTCAACAATTAGTCACTGTGGTTTTTTAATGGTTGTTTTTACTTCATTCATACCTGAGTATACTGTTCTTTATCTATACATACATGGTTTTTTTAAAGCAGCTGTTTTTTTAAGTGTTGGTAACGTGTTAAGATTTAATAGGAATATACAAGATTTTAGAAGAATGGGTGGTTTATATAAATACTTGCCTTTTGATAGCATAGCTTGTTTTTTGTGTTTAATGAATTTATCAGGACTTCCTTTTACCTTTGGTTATTTTATTAAACATTTGTTATTTGTAGGTTTACAAAGTAATCCTATAGTTTACTTTTTAGTATGGTCATTTCTATTTGTAGGGGCTGTTATAGGTTTGTTTTATTCGTTTAGGCTTTATTATTATACTTTTTTTGATATTAAAAAAGGTAAAAAAGCCCATTATATTCAATCTAATAGATTAGTTTTAAAATCTACTCATTTCTCTAATTCTAGTTTAGCAGGTAATTTAGCAATAGTATTTTTATTTGTATCATCATATATAGTAGGTTTATATATATTTAATAATTTTTTAAATATTAGTAAAAATAGTGGCTTATCAGTAGATGGTGAGTATTATATAAATATCTACTCAACTTTTATAGAATATTCTACTGTATTATTAAATGGAGGTATTATAAATAACGTTGTTATTTTTTTAATAATAACTATAGTATTCAGTAAATGACGTTATTCTAACAATTATTGACAATCAATTTCAAATCTCTCATTTTTATTACTATTTTTCTTATCGTTTATGTTTTTTAATCAATTTTTTTTAATATAAAAATAATATTTACTGTTAAGTGTGAGGTATGTCATCATCAGCCGCTTCCTATCAGAATAATTTCAATCTCGGTTTCTCTACTACAAGGTCAGATGTTCTTGTACATCTAGCACAATGACAATATTGGTGGTGATTCTGGTTTGCATTTTTATGATGTTTTTATTATTTAGTTATCTTAAGAACTACGAAACAAAGAGCATTGAAAATGCGTCCTAAAATAAGCACTAGTTTAAGACCCCATAGTAAATGAGGTGACTTTTTAGCGTGTATAGTACCGACTATCTGATGTATAAATATCTTAACTAATTCTAATTCAATATTACGTCTTATAGAATGACAAAATGAATCAAGTTTATTTACTATAAGAATTAGAGGTCGTCAATGATATTGAATTTATAAATTTGAATTAAAAAATTTTACTGATGTTTTAACCGCTCCTAAAAATGTTGGTTCAAATAGATGGTTAGTTAGTACCTTTGGTGACTTACAAACAGCTGATGATTATCTTCATGTCCTTCAATTAAGAGCCCAAAGTAGATGGGTAAAGAATTATTGACAAGATGGTTTAATTCGTGAAAGTAAACCTGCAAACCACCATATTGTTTCGTCAATTGAGCAATTAAAGATGAAGTTAGATTCTGCAAATTTATCAAATAAATTTACAGATGTAACTAACTCATTTTTGGTTAATGTCAATACACCACATATTCTCAACAGTAGCTTATTATTACCTATAAC
>Ga0247840_10007112_pt1 | contig 15687 bp, 6 predicted proteins | sample LaCruzMarch2015__FD_192404 | JGI IMG/M metagenome (GOLD analysis project Ga0247840, IMG submission 192404) | Freshwater microbial communities from meromictic Lake La Cruz, Castile-La Mancha, Spain - LaCruzMarch2015_17m | ecosystem: Environmental > Aquatic > Freshwater > Lake | place: Spain... | reverse complement strand
GCTCCCTCTCAACACCGCTCTTTCATATCTTATTTTGGGATCTGCATCGACAGCAAAGAGGTAAAATGTTCCTCTATCTTGTGTTTTGAGTACATTCACTTCACCCACGGCTCTTATACTTTCTATAATACTATCTCTTCCACTGATTTTTGCCTGTTCATATAATTGTTCTATAATATATGAAGGACTATGGGTTGCACGTAAATTATTGGCCACGATTACCATACTATCCCTATTTACTGGCATGCCTATCTTTTCTATTTCCTGAATCAAATATGCTCTTACAGAAAAATGTAGAAATCATTTTTTCTGAACCAAATAATCTACAATAGTTCATTTCCCTGCACCTAATGTTCATGTAATTCAAATAATAATCATGATAAAATAATTTTAAATTTTAAATGATGAATTTTACATGAAAGATGTATCTATATATACTCTCTAGTGACGTACAATTGTTTTACACTACTCAACACTATATAATAGTAGTATAATAACAATTTCAGTCTTATAGTAAACAATATTTTTGGGTTTGAAAAACACTCTAGACTTGTGTATAACTCTATTATTTAGGGACGAGGGCACAGGGCTGAGGGACAAGGAAGATAGGGACGAGTACCTCATCGCATTTAGCTATTTCCATATCCCAATATTTCGTTTTCCAATTTCCATTTACCTCGTCCCCATTTTTTTACCTTCTACTTATTTACCTATGCGAGAACAAATACAAAAATATTATGCTGACAAAAAAATATTTTGGAGAATTATTATTTTTCTTATTTTGATTCTTATTATCATATTTCAGGTGAGTGGAGAAAAAAAATGAATGAAAAGTATAGCTTATGGGAAAATAAATTTTGCTTGAGAAGTGATGCCAATCCAATGAAAGTATCAGTTAAATATTGAGAGATTTGATAGGGAAATAGCATTATTACATATGAATCCCGCACAATTTATTATACTATATAAAAGATGGAATCTGATTATCCCAATGATAGAAAAAGAACTCAAAAAGGCAGGTCTCCCTGATGACCTAAAATATATACCCATCATCGAAAGTGCATTGAGAGACAATGTTACAAGCTCAGCTGGTGCTGCATGATTGTGGCAATTGATGCCAGCTACTGCCCAAAAATATTGATTGTTAGTAAATAGTGGTGTCGACGAGAGATTTGATGTGCAAAAATCAAGCACTGCAGCTCTACGTCATCTTAGCTACTTGCATACCTTATTTCCTAATCGAACCCTTGCGCTTGCTGCATACAATAGGGGGGAAAATGGTTTACAGAGAAGTTTAGAAAGCCAATATAGTACCAACTATTATGATCTTTGGTTAAATAATGAAACATCAAGATATGTATTTAGGTTGCTTGCTATGAAATATGTACGAGAACATAAATATATCTTCTTTGATCGCGACACGCTGGGAGATATGTATCGTCCTTTTGTAACCAAAGACATGAGTGTTAAACAACTACCAGATATCGCAGATCGAGCAAGAAAAAATAATTTGAGCTATTATGAAGTCAAAAAAATGAATCCATGGATTATGACTAATAGTCTGCCTGAAGGGAAGTGGAACATTACTTATATTCAGGAAAAAGGAACGGAAAAATAGAAAAAAGGAACGAGGAACACGTACCAAGTTCCGCATCCCTTATTCCAAATCATTTATGTAAAAGTTTAGTTAGTTTCTCATGTAAGTGTATTTAAGGTAACTGTATCACCTTCATTTTTGTGGAGTGGTATCATAATCTCCATACCTGTTTCTATCGTAGCTGGTTTTTTTCCTGCTTGTGCTCTATCTCACTTTACTCCAGGAACCGTAGAAGCGATCTTGTATGAAACCGTTGGCGGTAAAATAACACTTATTACGTTCTCTTTGTATACCATAATGAAACAGTCCATATTTTCTTTGAGATAGCCAACAATATCATCGACCATATCTCTATTGAGATCGTACATTTCACCTGTATCGTTTTCCATAAACGTATAACTATCTCATGCAGTATATAAGAAGATAGCATTTTTGGTTATCACATCACCCTTTTCCAAAACCGTACCTGATTTGTATGTAAATGCTTGCACACCACCCGTGATAAGGTTTTTCATTTTAAATGAGTAACTTCCTTGTCTTTGTTGCATTTGCATGAATGAAAAATCAACTACTTTAAATAACTGACCATCAATTTCGAGAATGGTATTTTTTTTGATTTCTGATACATCTAATTTCATAACACTAACACTAAATGACTAAAAAGTGGATGCAAGATACAAGATTCAAGAACTATTTAGCTATCTTGAATCATGTCTCGTGTATCATATATTAATTATTTTATTAATTAAGTTCAAACACGATAAGTTGGCTTCCCCCACCCAAACTCTGACTGAGTATATTATTTACAAATTCTTGATATTGTGGATTGTTTGCTTTGACTAAATTCACAAGTCCTACATATTGTAGTAGAATCAAACGTTCATCTTGTGATAATGTCTCAATAGTAGTTTGCAATTCTTCTGAACCTCCTCATTGCGCAATTATTGTTTCTGCTGTAGCAAATACTTTTGATTCATCGACATTTTTTCCAAAAACATCAGCGATGTCGCCAATTACTTGACCGTTAGCAATCCTACTAGCAAATGTTTCTCCGATAAAATTGAGTAATTCTTGTGCGTCTGGGAAGAATCTTGCAATAGCAAGTTTAGCTCTCAAGAAGACAAGTTCATCTTCAGACATCGCTCAGAATTTTGCTGTAAGTGTTGCATCATCCAATATGAATGCATATTTAGCACCCAAATTATTTGTAGAGAATAAATTTATATATCCTGCTTTTCGAAGTTTCACCAAACTACTAATTGCTCCATCTTCTTGTATCTTTCCTGTCACTGGATCTTTTTTGGCAAAAAACCTATTGAAGAGTGATTCGTTTCCTTCTCCCATTACCACTGTCCCGATATTTGGATCTATAACAAGATATTTGAGGTTATTGTCTTGAAGTCTCTTGTAAGATTTACAAAGATTACCGTCACTATTTTGTTCTCGGAATCGATGAAGCATTCCATCATTTTTAAGATTTCGTTGATTGTCTAAGAAGTATTGTATATATGTTCCTGCAATCAAAACACCATCTGAATTTTTTCTATCTTTTACATGCTCGATAAATTTATTGTAGTGAGGGAATTGGAGATCGAAAACATCTTTTTGGCCATAGCCTGCCTTCACTACTTCTTGTTGTTGAAGTGTTGTAGTAATCTCTACCGACTTTCCATTATTCATCTTATATCGAAGGAAAGGACCACCGCCACCTTGTGAAGATATTCTTATAAAATTAAGGCCAAATTGTATTATTCCTCGGATAACAAATAAGAAAAGAACAATATAGATCATTGTCTTATCTTCTTCTTTTTGTGAATGTTCAAACATATCCTTGATAGTCATAGCAACTGCTATTATTGTCCAAACTATAAGTCCCATTGCATACCATACGATACCTCATCCGATAATCCACCAGATAGCTCGTCCTATAATAGTCACCACTGAAATCACCACTAAATTAGTATTTTCTTTGAAACGTTTTGCATTGAAAAGTGCATATACAAAACCGAGTACCAATAACATAAATATCATCAACCAGACAAATCCAATATCTGTATAATAGCTACTAAGATTTTGCAATGATCGATTGAATACCACATTGAATGGTACTAGATATCTGTATGGTATACTTATTTTTCCTTCCTCAGTCTTGATAGCATGCTTCTGATAATATTGTCTCAATGCTACTATTTGATCTTTAAACTCGGCTGGATTTGTCACCGTACCACTTCCTTTGCTTGCATATGCAGCGAGTGCTCAACTCAAAAGATCATATGCCTGTGTCCCTGCTTGTACTTGAGAAAACAAATCTTTGAGTTTGAGTACATTGAAATTTTCTATCGCCTGTGCGTTATTACACAATAATTTTGCTGATCGATTGGTTCCATAACATACATCATCTTTTATGGTAAATAGTCTCAATATCCCATATCCGAGATTGAGTCATCATCCTTTGGTAATATCTTTCCATCCGTATCCTACATACCTTCCTACATCTTCATTGGTTACTATTGCTTTTTTAACTTCAGCTTGTAACTCTTCTTTGGTAAATGTTGTCTCTTTACATTGCTGTAACGAAGAAACGCTTGTATTTATAATTGTTTGATCAATCGTATTTTGCGTAGTCAATGCAGTAATATCTGTTGCTGCTAAGAACATTTTTGGCTGTGTATTGTTTTTCATCAACAATACCCCCTTGATAAATGTTCCTGGACTAAATGTTCCTGCATTGATTTGATTGATAAGGATATTGGGTCATTTGAAAACCATTACCGTAACTAACAATGTAGCTAACCAAATACAAATATAGGTAAACAATCTTTTTTTCTCTGACAAACTTCCTTGTGCTTTATTCTTTCTTATTATCATCCTTACTATTCCAAGTACGACTACTACCAGTCATAAAAGTACTACATATTTTCCTGCTGAAGGAGTCATCATATCTGGAGCATTAGCAATCTTGAGAATACCTGTAATACCTACCGTCATAATACCCAAACCAATTGCGATAATACCATCTATCCAGAGCCCGACAAGGAGCAATCCAAATAATGCAATATCTATAAATGCTGTTGGCTTTGACATAAGTGCCCATGCAAACATCGCTCATGAAATGATAATATATTTTAATGAATCTCGATGAAGTTTGAGATCATGTGTACGATTGTCTAATATGTGTTTGAGAAAAATAAATCCGGAAAGCATCGCTAAGATAGTCAATGCCATCACTCCAAGATCTGTTTTGTTGTCTACAAAAACTAGAAATGCCCCCATTCAGCTCGTTAGCCAGAATAACAGCATCATTCGTCCACTATACACACCTATACTCGTCACCACATTTTCATCTTCTTCAGATTTTTTCGGAGCAAAATAATTTATCGCTTCTTTAATAACTCCTGTTCCAAAAATAAGTACAAATATACCACTGAGGAAATTGATTGCAACCGCTATCGTATCAGGTGCTATCCAAAATCGGCTTTTTATAGGTTGTATAAGTGCAAAAAAGAAGGTAATGAACATATGCCACATTCCTGGTGCCATAGATAATGCTCATCATACATCTCACCACATCACTCCATGATTTTGTGCAAGTATTCTTGGTACATACATATATTGGTGATTAGCATCCCAAGCAGTTGAATATGGGATATATGACAACTGGAATCCATAAAGATAGTAAATGATAGATATTGCCAAAAGAACAATTCCTATCCATTTCCACCAATTAAGCTTCAAATTTTTACCATGAAATTCTTGTGTAATATCTGTTATGATTTTTTGATAAGAAAGCATATCATTTTTCATATACCATACCATAGCCCCAAGCCCTAAAAAGAGCATCCATATTATTGCTCCTCGAATGAGATGAACCATAGAAAATATATAGATAATAAGCAAAAATATACCTAATCCTAATCAAAAATTAATAAGCATCTCCTGTCGTCTTGTTTCTTTAAATTTGATATACTTCTTGGATATTCGTGTTCCAAAAGCTGCCAAACCAAGAATAAAATACATTCCAAGGAAATAAATAATTAATGTATTTATAATCAGAATGATAAGTCCTGCTGATCACCCTATGATATTGTCTTTAATAATTGTGAATGCTACCGTATGCACGATTAATGCCAAGGGAAGAATATACACAAAAAATTTCTTTAGAGAAAAAAACTTTGCTCTGATAATATATATCATAGGAATACATACTGCGAGGATACTCCAAAGTACTAATTTCCAATTTATCCAACTTGCAAACATCGTTTGATAATAGGTATGATTTACCATAAATTCATTGTAAATAGACACTCAAAAAAAACTTAAAAATAAGATAGCGATAATCAAGAAGATTTTTTGTTTCATTACCCCGAGAATAAAAGATTAAAAAGATTTAATATGTGGGATGTGGACACTGGGAATTCTGATATGGTCCTCGGTACTCGTCCCTATTTTCTGTTTTCTTCTCCCTATTTTTTTGATTGAGAATAGAATGTATGAAGAAGTATTTTAGTCAATGGAACATTGAGGAATAAGGTAAGTAACATAGTTACTATCAACATAGACCCAAATCATTTGAAAACATTTGTCCCCATAGAGAACAATACAAATGCTATCAATCCTGTACTTATCTGACCATCTCTGATTGCAGATCGACTTCTCTCTTTTGCATTATCAATTGCTCAACTTATACTTTTTCCTTCCTTAAGTTCTTCGCGAAGTCTCTCATACATCAAGATATTCGCATCTACTCCCATTCCGATAGAAAGAATAATAACCGCTATTCCACTCAATGAAAGTGCGTAATCCGTCAATTTCATAAATGCAGCAAGTACGGTCAAAAATGTAATGAGCACCATACCAGTAAGCACCATACTCTTGAATCCATACATACTATATATCAATATTAGAATAGCAAAAAAACCTATCAACCCTGCTCGTAATGCTCAATTTAATGCATTATCTCAAAGTGACGGGCTGATTTTTTCTTCTTGCATAAGAATCAATGGTGCAGGCAAGGTTCATTCATTTAATGCATCAGAAAGCTGTTTAGCTGACTCTGTTGTAAACGACCCATTTATCTCTGCAGTCCCTCCACAAATCTTGCTTTGTATATTTGGTGCAGTAAGTAAATTACCTCCTACAAAAATAGCCATAGGACTTCCTATGTTTTCTGCAGTTATAGTACAAAATATTTCTTTTCCTTGATCATCTAAGTTGATAACAACAACAGGTTCTCCCATTTCTGAAGCGGTAGCATTAGCAAATTTGAAATATGCACCATTGAGGATGTTTTTTCCATCAGTTGCTGCTACTCGTGTTTCTCTATCCTGTACGAATATATCTTCAAACACATATAACGTGGCTACGTTTCCTGAAAGATCTTTGTCTTGTTTTTTTTCTAACACACGAAACATCGTATATCCATCCAACACCGTTCATGTACCTTGAGTAAGTAAACTATCGCCTTGTTGATACACAGTAGTATAGTTGCCTTCTATGGGACCATAAATTTTTCCTATCTCTGCATCATCAAGAAGCTTTGGATCATTTATATAAATATCAGGCAACTGATTTAATGTATTCCCCGTATACACACTGTAATAGATATTTTCTGACATCCTTCCCTCCAGTGTTTTCTGGATATTTTGAGGGTCTTTTGATATTTCAGTAAATACTTGATTAGCCAATGCTTTTCTGGCTGCGATACTCTTTACAGTCGGTTTTTCTGGATTTTGGAGTTTAAACTCAAGTTCAAGTGTTTTTCCAATCAACCCTTTTGCTTGATCAAGATCTGCTATACCTCCAATCTCTACGACAATATAATTTTGAGTGTCGAGTGTTTGTACATATGCTTTATAATCACTTACCCCAAGTTTAGAAATTCTGTTATCGATATTTTTCATGATAATAGTCTCTATAGTTTTTTTGATAGCAGCAAGTTCTGTGGCATTGGTATACACTTTTTCGTATTTATCATAAGAAATTTTGTAGACGAGTTTTGTACCTCCTGATACATCAAGACCTTTTCTAAAGTGAGATAATCCATTTGATGTAAGAATAAAATTTCTTGCTCCTGTTTGTGGATCAAATTCTCTTCCTATAAAAAAGATAAACACTACCGATACAATAAACAGTACGGAAAAAATCATTTGTTTACTAATTTTCATCTGCTGACATTAAAGATAAATAAAATTTTTTAATAACAAAAAATTTGGACGCTATTTTCTATCTTTTTACGAGTATAATACAAGATGAAATGATGTAGACATGTGCTATGTTTCGTCTATATCTGTCTTTTTTTTGTTCAATTTTTTTATTGTACTTGCTCCTTGATTGTAGCCTCTAGATATATTTGTTGGTAATTTGCTACCAGTGGTTATAATATATTTACTATTCTATGTAAATATCTAGCAAGAGCTGGGTCAATGACTCAGCTTTTTTTGTAGATTGATAACAACAAAAATGACTTAGACTATTTTAAGATAACAATTATTTTTTGACAGAAAAAAAAATCTGAGTATAATATACTATATATTATATAACATATATTATATATATACACTATCTTAAAATGAAATTTTCTATCAATCATAGTATTAAAGTACTCTTTTCTTTCTTTATACTACTATTATTTGGTGTAGTTTTTGTACATGCAGAAACAAAAACTATTACTGTGACCCTATCAAATACTCCAACTAGCATAAATGTACACAAAGCACCTTTGAAATATAATAAAGATTTTGCATATAGTTATATTTTTGATGATGGATATGGTGAATGATATGACATATGATTTAAATATCTAAACGGCTGAAAGATAAACGCAAATAACACAAATTACCCATGATTATATTATACTGACTGAGCAGGTAATGATATTCCATTTGCATGATGATTTGCTACTACATCGTTGAGCAGCGCATGAAATGATTTACATGATTGAATAACTCCATGATATATAACCTATGATCAATTTGATGAAACCTATCTCGCATGATGGAATGTTTTACATCATTGATTTGGGCCAGCATTGTGAATTCCTCCAGACTATTTACAGAATATATTATCTGGAACTGAATATTTTCAGAATCATACAATAAATAACATAAAATTACAACACTTTGTCATACCTGATTGATTAAATGACTATGCGGCATCTGTATTTTCTGGATGATTAAAGTCAGTATCTCAACAAAATACAACTTTCTTTTTTGATTGAGTAAATCATACAGTTAGTTCTAGTTGAATACCTGTAAATAACCTCGATATAAATAAATATGCAATGTATAGAAAATATTTTCAAGACTCTGCTTTTACTACATGAACGATAATCAATGATGTAGATGAAATAGCAAATGCTAGTAGTTGAGAGATTAAATTATGGAGACAATGATTCTCTCATAGAGTAACATTCAATGATCAAATGTTAAATGGTAATTTATCTTGGGAGAAATGGAAATATCTTATGGATCATATAGCAGATAATTATGGTAAGAGTTGAAATGATTCTGCTTGGATAGCATGACCACAAGACGTATATGAATATATTTGAACTAGAAATAATGTATCTATACAAACATGATTAAATAATAATCAATTTACAATAACTATAGATACAAATAATGTAGATGAAGAATATGTTCGTAAATCCCTAAGCTTATTATTAGATGTTCAATGAGCAACAATTACATCAATTTCTTATCAAACATGAGCATTTACAAATTATTCCAATAACAATCAAAACTGACTAATTAATCTTGATCGATGACTAGCTTATACATGAAATTTAGAAACAAAAGTAGATGATTATGTATCCGAAGCTGAATATTACAAAACACAATATTATATAGATACAGCACAGACTCGGATTGATTTTTTACAAAACTGAACAAATAAAACAAACTTTCAAAATAGATTAGATACTATAGAAATACAGTGAACTACCCGGCAAATAAATTTATGAAAAAGTGCAAACTCTAGATGAATATGGAATAATTATAAAGAATATAATACTATACCATGAATATTTACTGATCTATATGATAAATATGGAAATATCACTAATCTTGATATAAGTTTACAAAGCTGATTTAATAATAAATATGCATGACAAACTACAACACCTGATGGAGATGGAATCTATCCAAATGACGTAATGGATTCTTGATTGGGTATATATTGAAATGCTCTAGCTAATGGAACTGGTACAGTAAAAATATCGTGATTAGATATAAGTAAAACTTATAATATAACTCTATTTGGCTCTACAACAAACACTCAAACAAACAATAGAACAGTAACTGTATATAATATATGATCTGAGACAAAAGAATTGAATATAAGACAAAATACACAAAATACTGTAACATTTTCTGGAGTATCAACAAGTGCTGGATGAGAAATACTTATACATGTTGCTCAAAAAGATAAAAATCGATGATATTGAATGGTAAACTCTATAGTGATCCAAGAAACATTTGAAGAGTGAATAATAACACCAACTGCAACTATAGATTATTCAACAACACAAGTAACAAGCAACAATGTAATAGCAACTTTAACATGATTTAATACAACTTGAATAACAATTACAAATAATAATGGATCTCCAAACTATGTATTTACATGAAACGGTTCATTTATATTTACATTTCAAGATAGCCAATGAGTAAGTTGATCACAGATAGCTACGGTACATTGGATCAATAAAGCTCTAATGATATCTGGAGTCAATCCAATCCATACCAGTACAAATATTGATATAGATCAAGATATTATGATAGAATTTAGAGAGACAATGAATAAATCTTCAGTGGAGAGTAATCTACAAATATCTCCAAATCCATGAAATAAATGGTATCAACGAATATGAAATACATTATATATTATGCATGATGATTTTGATAATAATACTGAATATACGGTAACTATATGAGCCGATACTATGAATATTAATTGATCTTATTTATCAACAAATTATTGATTTAATTTTACTACATTGGCAGCAGCTAATAATAATGTACGACAATTAGATTTTGGTTATGATAGTTTTTCTCGCTGATTATGGAATCAAATAAATATTGGACTAATAAACTGAAGTTCTAACACAGATCTATATGATTCAAATTGAAATCAAACAAATATTTATATACAAGCAATTAAAAGATGACAAGACAAGATAGTAACTTGAGCGATAACAAATAATGATTCTGGTATATATGCTGATAATAGAATTTATAAATGAGTAAATACTTATGGTAAATATTCTACTAGTCAATGATACCCTGAAGCTGAAATGATGATATGATGACTAAACCCAAACAAAACATATAATTTTAAATTTTATGGTAATACTTTTAGAGTAGAGGCAGATCCTACACTTACAACTACTGTTTATAGTGTAAGTTGACAATCAGTTTCATTACAGTCTTCTCAAAACACAAATAATGACGTATCTATCAATAACATAAGTCCTAGCAGCTCTTGAACCATAAATTTTAGCTACAAATCTGCTAATGAAACAAACCGGACTAGAAGTTATCTTAATGTATTGATTATACAAGAAAATTGAGAAAGCATTGACTATATACCTATACCCAATAGTGAAAATTCCAATACTATAGAAAATGAATTCACCAACTGATGATATACAAAATGAGCATGATCTCTAAGAACTGTTTCTGCCACTACCATGGTATGAAAAAAAAGAATTAATTTTGAAAATAATGCAGGGAAACTACTTATACCGACCGTTTTAAAATCATCAAATAACTTGATAGAAGTATCCTTACCCGAATGAGCCATCCTACAAAAATCAGAACAATGATTTACGGGTATATTGGAAATACCTATGTTTATAGACAAAACGACAATAACAAATCTTGCTAATGTTAGCGCAGCAGTAAGAATAGGAGACACAACGAATGGTTCTATATTAATCAAAGATTGATCAAATAATGCTATGAATGCTACCCTAAGAATACCAGCTCCTGAAACAAGTATTGGAGAAAAGGTTAATGTTTATTATTCTGAGGATCAGTGATCCACTTGGAGTTTACATGGTAATTATACTGTAACAAGTATTGGATGACAATCATATGTGGAATTTACCACAAACCACTTTACTGACTTTGCTATATCGAACTGAGTAGGATCATTTACTATCAATAACGATGCTGCTTCTACTACTTCTCAAACAGTAACTTTAAATATCTCTACTACTCCTCCTGCTGTACAAATGAGATTCTCTGATGATGGAACTAATTGGCCAGCTCGAGAAAATTATGCAAGCACAAAAACTCGAACACTTCCTGGTACTTATGGTAGCAAAACTGTCTACGCTCAATTTGATGCTGATGGTGACAATGTAAGTGATGTAGAAACTAGTGATACTATAACATATAGTGCGCCATGAGTAGGTGGTAGTTCACAATGACAACTTACCCTAGAAATAGGACATGGAACATGATCCTGCCAATATGGTACCTCTCTTAATCTTGGTGCTCAAGTCGCTTGATATTCCGCTAAAATATTCTCTTGATCCTTTGCTTCTTCCTTTCGATGTGAAGATAAAAATGGTACCGATGATGATTGGGTTCTCTCTATCCAATCTTCTCTCCTCACTAATGCAAGCAATAGTAATTATACCATCCCTGCGATGAATGTAGAACTACAAAACTCTCCCGCACATATCGTTAATGGTAATTGTGCTATCTATACAGGGACTACTTCCCGAACACCCATCAATTCACCAACTTCTATCTTAGGTAAAAATCATGATATGGGTGCTATCTGTAAGATTCAAGCAGATACCGTTACCTTGAAAGTTACTACTGATATCAACCAAGCTGTAGGTATCTATACCGGTGAAATTACTATTGATGTTCCTAACTTTAATTAATGATAGTATTGTTTGAAAAATGAATTCTTATTCAAAAGACAAGAACTCATTTTTTTACAATATCTTCACAACACATTACTGATACTGATTTTGATACTATAAAAAAAAATTACCCCTAATTGCAGCAATTACAACAATATTTGACAAATAAATTTTTGTGTGTATAATCACATATAGAATATGTCAATTTTATTATCTTTTTATTGCCAATATAAATAGGAGAATATGATTTATATTCCAGGTAAAAACATATGATTAAAATATTTCACTAGCATTATAGCTATTGTTGTATTTTTTTTGTGCATTGGAGTATCTGCTAATCAAGCTGATAGGGATCCTAATTTCAATACATGATTACCCGTATGATTTGATAATATTGTAAAATCTATAAAAGTCCAATCTGATGGGAAAGTTTTAGTTTGAGGAAGTTTTTCTTCATATAATTGAATAACAACAAATGCTATTACCCGCCTAAATGCTGATGGATGAAAAGACTTCTCTTTTACTATCTGATCTTGATTTAATGCTGCAGTAAGTTCAGTAATACTCCAATCTGATGCTAAGATTTTGGTTTGATGACAATTTACTTCCTATGATTGAACTCCTACAAATAGAATCGTAAGACTCAATTCTGACTGATCTAGAGATACTACCTTTACTATCTGATCTTGATTTGATAATAGTGTCGATGTCTTGATGCTTCAATCTGATGGAAAAGTTTTAGTCGGGGGACAATTTACTTCCTATGATTGAACTCCTACAAATAGAATCGTAAGGCTCAATTCTGACTGATCTAAAGATACTACCTTTACTATCTGATCTTGATTTAATGCTGCAGTAAGTTCATTAACACTTCAAGCTGATGGGAAAATTTTAGTCTGAGGATGATTTACTTCATATGATTGAACTCCTACAAATAGAATCGTAAGACTCAATTCTGACTGATCTAAAGATACTACCTTTACCATCTGATCTTGATTTGATAATAGTGTCGATGTCTTGATGCTTCAATCTGATGGAAAAGTTTTAGTCGGGGGACAATTTACTTCCTATGATTGATTTTCCATAAACAGAATTATAAGACTACTTAGTGACTGATCTAGAGATACTACCTTTACTATCTGATCTTGATTTAATGCTGCAGTAAGTTCATTAACACTTCAAGCTGATGGGAAAATTTTAGTCTGAGGATGATTTACTTCCTATAATTGATTTTCTATAAATAGAATCGTAAGGCTCAATTCTGACTGATCTAGAGATACTACCTTTACTATCTGAAATGGTTTTAATAGTACGGTAAATGCAGTAGCAATACAACCTGATGGAAAAACTTTAGTTTGAGGAAGTTTTATAACGTATAATTGGGTTGCAATAAATAGAATTATTAGATTAAACACCGACTGATCTAGAGACACTACCTTTAACGTTTGAAATGGTTTTAATAGCATGGTAAATGCAGTAGCAATACAATCTGATGCTAAGATTTTGGTTTGATGACAATTTACTTCGTATGAATGAACAACAGTAAATAGAATACTCAGATTGTATCCTGATTGATCCAGAGATCTTTCTTTTTCTACCTGAAGTTTAGCTAATGATAACATAAATGCTATCGCCATTCAAACAGATTGAAAAATCATCATATGAGGTAATTTTGTCTCATATAATCTAACATCATTAAATAGAATTGTCAGACTACTTACTGACTGATCTAGAGATACTAGCTTTAACGTTTGAAATGGTTTTAATAATAATGTGAATTTTATAACACTTCAATCTGATGGAAAAGTTTTAGTCGGGGGACAATTTACTTCCTATGATTGAACTCCTACAAATAGAATCGTAAGGCTCAATTCTGACTGATCTAGAGATACTACCTTTATCATCTGATCTTGATTTGATAATAGCGTCGATGTCTTGATACTTCAAACTGATGGGAAAATCTTAGTCGGGGGACAATTTACTTCCTATGATTGAATTCCTACAAATAGAATAGTAAGGCTCAATTCTGACTGATCTAAAGATACTACCTTTACCATCTGATCTTGATTTAATGCTGCAGTAAATGCAGTAACAGTTCAGTCTGATGGGAAAATTTTAGCTGGATGACAATTTACTTCCTATGATTGATTTTCCATAAACAGAATTATAAGACTACTTAGTGACTGATCTAGAGATACTAGCTTTACTATCTGAAATGGGTTTAATAATGTTGTTAGAAATATACGTATAGAAAATAATAATAAAATTATAGTTTGAGGAAACTTCACTTCCTACAGTTGATTTTCTATAAATTATATTGTACGTTTAACCCTTACCTGATCTAGAGACACTAGCTTTAACGTTTGAAATGGATTTAACAGTTATGTAAAAACAATAAACATACAAGAGAACAAAAAAATTCTAGTTGGCGGTAATTTCACTTCTTATTGACAATGAGCTGCTTGATTTTTAACATTACTGTATGGGGATACAGATCTCGTTATTTTACCCAATTCCATAGACTCAGCTATTGTTAAAAATGAATTTACTAGTAAGTGATATACACAAACAAATGGCTATTTAGTCTGATCAAAAGCAATTTCTTTGCTTGATACAGATGGTAATATACCAACATCATTAAGTATCAAAAATGACAACATTAAATTATCTATGACAGCAGACACCCAACTAAAAAAATTGGACAATACCACTAATTATAATGGAATTATTTCTGTTCCTATTAGCAAATCCGTAAATAGTGTCAACGATGAAACTGTATTATCAGCATTCAAAGTAGGTAGCAGTACTGAATCTATCAAACTTAATTGATGAGTTGCTACACTCTTGGCACCTGCCCCAGGAAAAACCATATGAAGCACAGTAGATATTTATTATTCCGAAGATAATGGAGTGACTCGATATCCTCAGACTACTAGCGTAGTTATAGATTACAATGGACAACCATATGTTGAATTTACCACCAACCATTTTACCGACTTTGCTATAACCATTCCTGCTGGGTCTTTTACCTGAACATTTACTATCAACAGCGATGCTGTTTCTACTACTTCTCAAACAGTAACTTTAAATATCTCTACTACTCCTCCTGCAGCGAAGATGAGATTCTCTGATGATGGAATCACTCGACCTGCTTGGGAAAATTATTCTACTTCCAAAGTACGAACACTTCCTGGTACTTATGGTAGTAAAA
>Ga0247840_10007109_pt1 | contig 15692 bp, 9 predicted proteins | sample LaCruzMarch2015__FD_192404 | JGI IMG/M metagenome (GOLD analysis project Ga0247840, IMG submission 192404) | Freshwater microbial communities from meromictic Lake La Cruz, Castile-La Mancha, Spain - LaCruzMarch2015_17m | ecosystem: Environmental > Aquatic > Freshwater > Lake | place: Spain... | reverse complement strand
TCTGAACGAAATTTTTATTACAATAAAAGCACTTTTTTTATTCATAACCTTTGATTTACTTCAAAATTAGTAATAATAAGCTTTTTCAGAGATTTTTCCATTAATTTTGTCTATTACGCCGGAATGTTGAATTGAATTAGCCAGTTTACATCTAAGCCATTATAAATAGCTGTCTTCATTAAATTAGGATTGTTGCCTATAAATTCCCCGATTGTTTCAATATCTCTCCTAAAGTCTAAATACAGATCATCATGTTGCTTTTGCATTAGTAATAGAATTTTAAATATTTTTGCTATAATATAAATGCACAGCATATATGCTTTACCATAATTTTCTGTTTCGATACGATTGCTGTTCAGTTCCAGCAATTTTTTCAACAACAAACAATTCAAGCTTATTTCACCATACTTGTCTTTAGTAATACTAACATGATTATTAATATCACCACTTATTTCACGGGCATCCATTAATAAATAACCAGAAGAATAATAAGTTTCTGTAGCCCTTTCAATTTTTTTGATAATACTTGCTTCGAGCTGCTCTCTTTTATCTTTTACCGAATCGTTATCAAGTAGTTCGAAGTGTAATCTGTTGGCTAAAACCAAATCATGTTTCAATAACCTTAGTATTAATTTGTCTTTTTCGGTTTCAGTAAGCCGCTGCAAGGCTTTTTTAAATTCAGGATCAAATAACATGTTATAACTTTACTATTTAAATAAAAAAAATGAAAAAAAGAGGGGTTGTAATTCACACTCCCTCTTTTAATTGATTAATAAACAACCTCTTTTTTTACAAAAACATGCTGTTCGTTTTGTAGTTTAATTACATAAACTCCTTTTGACGGATTAAAAGGATAATTGCTATTTCCTTCTTTGGCAATATAAGTTTGTATTAATTTACCATTTACATCAAAAACATTCATCATCGTATTTCCCATCCATGGATTAAAAACATGGATTGTTTGATTGCTAAAATATATTGATGGTGTTTTGTCAACAATATTTGCAATGCTATTTGCCATAAAATGCAGTAAAAAGCGATTTTCGTTATCGCTGGTTTGCGCATTGAATGAATAAATGCTATTTACAGATAAATTCTGTTGCATGCCGATTTTTAAATCTTCCAGCATAACATTGCCCATAGCCTGAACACCCAAAGCTGAAATTGTATAATTGCCATCAACACCTGGATTAAAACCGATAGGTATCGTAGCATTATCCGCAATTGAAGTAAGATTGCTGATGCTCCAGTTTTTATTTTGTTTACATGAATATATACTTGGAGCAGTTGCATTTATGCTGAACATTTTTTCTGCACCACCTTGTGCATTTGAATTGCCAAAGCCAATGATAAGTTCATCGCTATAAGCATTTACAGTGCTGCTAACTTTTAAGCGAATCATTTCATCAGTTGTAGAAGATTTAAGAAATGCTTGATCAGCATGTTCTCTCACTTCATTATTCATCGCAAGACTTCCTGCCGTAGTTGCTTTTACCCAAAATCCCTGCGATAGGGCAATATTGCGACTAACACCATTGGTTGCTGCAACTGTATTTGAAATAAATGCTCCGTAGTTGGCCACCTGAGCATTCCAAACCCAAATGGCTTTTTCATTGGGATGGTTTATAGGATCAGCATTTTCCAACATACTTCTATTCCATCCACTGCTTGCATTCCAGTTAATAGCCGAAGGGTAGGGGTTTGCTACAAAATTCCAACCACTGTATAAACCAGCAGTAACACTAAGCGGAATGTTTATGGTTCCTGTATTCAAATTTCCTTTAAAGCTTTTTGTTGTTGCAATAGGATAGGAGACCGCATAACCTTTAGCAGGAATAAAATTACTTCCTCCATTTGCAGCTGCAAAATTAGTGGCATCCGCATATTCAATCCAATTTCCTGTAGGTTCGTTCCATACAAAGAATCCATCAGGTTCGTTAAAAACAGGACTAATAGCTTGACTAACTACCGGTGAAGACAACATGTGGAATTCATCAGTAAATGTATGCGGAATATAACGCTCAACAATATTGGTTGATGAAAATAGTGTTCCATTGTCAATCAAAGAAGCGGTTCCTGATGCATTTGATTGCAAAATTAAAGTATCAATGATTCTTAAATCTTTGTCTGCATTGATAGTTAGTTTTCCTAATGGTGCAATCGTTAGATTCTTACATTGATAATTATTTGAGTTTACAATGGCTAACTTAGTTGCAGCAATGCTAGCATTGGTAGTAGTATCTGGGATTCCTTGATCCCAATTGGCAGCGTTTTCCCATTCATTAGATAGGGTAGCTGTAAAAGTTGTGTTAGGTGTAGCTATAACATTTATAGTATAATCTTCCACTTCACCCCATTCTGCATTTCCACAAGGGAAAGGATTAGGTCCATTATCAGCATCATCTAATCTTATCCTCATTCTTGTCGTTCCAGGTAATGCAATAGGTGGTGGTGTAAAGCTTGTAGTTGTGTGAGGACTGACAAACGTACCACTTGAAGAATATACCGCTTCATCGGCATCAGTAAAATCATTATCATGATTCCAATCAATCCAAATTAATAGTTGATCAGCTGAATATGAATTTGTACAGCTTATAGTAGCTGCTGTATTCACCCCAATTTGCATATTCGTTATTTGTGAAGTAAAATTTTGATATCCGGAAGTCCCTCTTGCTGAAGCTTGGTTTATAGAACCTATTGAAACATTTGAGATATATTCTCCATAAGATAGCGTTGAAGTTGCACCTGCTAAGCAATAGCCTGTTGTTGCGGCAATAGCTGTAAGTGCTGGTTTTTTATAGCAATGTTCAGATGAATTATACTCGTAGATGGCATAATAATAAGTTGTTCCTTGAGTAAGTGCTGTTATGTTTACAGATGTTCCTATTCCGTTATATACCACGTAATTCCCTGTTCCTAATTGTGTTCCTAACCCAAAAATGGCATTGGCTGTATAAGAGCTTCCTGCATAAGGTAAAATGCTAGTTGCACTTCCTGCCTTTGCAATTATTAATACAGAATCGCCGGTGCCTCTTGTCCAACCAATAGTCATTGAATTATTTGTTAGTGCATAAGAAGTAAATGCAGAAGTTTGAATTGCCGGTGAGTTGCATGGGGGTGGAAATGTTACGTTAAAAGATATCGTTGTTCCAGCAGTGGAAACATTTGATATGTTTATACCACCTTTTGTTCCGTTTTGTAAAAAACATTTCGGATTTGTAGTATCATTTATGGCAGTTCGCCCAACTGTAGATGAAAAAAATGCGTTACTTGGAGTTCCGTTTGAGCTGATTGTTCCATTAGGTCTAAAAACATAAACTTCATCAGGTGGCCCATTTCTATTGCCAGTGCTTACGCTTTCGTCTATCCTATAAACTATTAAGCCTGAACCAGGAATATTTGATTCAAAAGTTCCCGTTTTGCTTCTATATTCTAGCATAAAATATTCATTTGTAGAAAATGGAGAAGCTATCTTATAGCAATTGTTGGTAGATGAAGTTACAGGATTTAATGTATAGCTTCCGGTAGTTGTTATTTCGGGTATAGAGTTTATCCATATATGATTGGAATATTTCCATTTCATATATGCCAACATGTGTCCACCTCCACTTTCCATCAAATCCCAAGAACTAACAGGCGCAATTCCATTAGAAGTATAGTGATACAAATCAGGAGCTCCTAAAGAATGAAACATTTCATGACAAATTGTTTGAACTGCTACCTGACCTTCGGGCTGGAAAGTATAATCATATACTTTTTTCCCATTAATATAAATATTTTGACTAAACAAAGTCCATCGGTGTGCCCATAATAAATCATTCCACCCGCCGCTGCTACCTTTTATTATAAAACAAACATTGTCAACATTATTGTCTCCATCTCCATCAATATTTAAGGATGAATGAACAGGTGAATTGATATTTATCCAATTTATAGCATCAACGAGCAGTTGATGTTCTCTTATTCTTCGCTCTTCTCCATTTCCACCACCATTGTAACCTATGGGATTTGTGGTTGCATTGTAAGGTAGAAAATAATTTCGAGAGTGAGAATCTTGATATGACAAATTAGTGGATAGTTCACAATCAGGATAATGCGTACTATTTATGGTAAGGTTATTATATGAAACTTCCTTATAATAAGATTTAAGGCTAACACCTGTTGATGGGTTAAATTTATCTTCATAAACTTGTCTCGTTGTAGTAAATTCAGTATCATCCGAAAAGCGTATATAAACGACAATGTTATTCATTATGCCTGAATGTGGTGCTTTATTAGGGCCAGTGTTTTTATTACTTTCAAACTTATAAGCAAACATTGCATCATATTTTCGCTGATATTCTGCTTTTGATATCTTTGCCCATTTTTTCAACCCAACTCTTGCCGGATTAACACTGTTTACTATGTATCTGGATGGTTTTAATATTTCACCATCAAATACTGCGTAGTAATAATATCCATTGGGAGCTTGAATTATTGTATAACCTTGTTCATCGTGAATCCAATTAAAAAACTCATCACCGGAAACAAAACAGTTAATCGTTTTTCCATCGGGTTGTTTGATAATATAAGGCAATTTTTCAAAATATGCAGCTCGAACGTTGGTTATCAATAATAATATTGTAACAATCAATAATAATCTTTTTATCATAATAAGGATTTTTATGACAGTTATTAATTTTTTTAATATGATCTTTTCTAAAAAAAATATAAATGATTTTTAAGAATGATATTGTAAAGATACAATAGAAATTACCTATTTTGTAAAATAAAAATGTAAAAGACAATAAATGTTTGATTAACTGTAATTAGTATAGATATCTCAAAATTTTTATTTGTTTACAATTACCATTTTTTCGGTAGCAATTATATCACCATTTTGAGCAGATAGTTTTACCAAATAGTTTCCTGCTTTTATTGTTTTACATTTATGGTATATTTTTGAATTTTCTTTGGCAATTAGAAAACTATCAACCAATAAACTCGATGGAGTATAAATAGATACATTCACATCTTCATTTACATTGTTTAGTTTTATAGTAAACTCACCGGTATTAGGATTAGGAAAAATATTCATCTTTTCATTAGGCTCAGGCAATACTTCATTTAAGCTCGATTGAAAAGGTTTGCCTATACCCAATACATATTCACCTTGTTGAAGATTATTTGTAGTTAAACTGCCCGAAAAACCATCATCTTCATTTACAAAGTTTACAATATGCCAATCGTCGGCTGTATTTTTGCGATATAATAATACCAACGAATCTATAGACTGATAAATAGGCAAAAATGCACCATCTAAAGAATTTGTTAGATTGTAAAGAAACTTCCCTTTTGCATTGAATCCATTAGGGAAAATACCTTGAACCAACCAATAACGAAGAGGGCTAATCCTTTTTATTTCTGTATTTGGTGTTTTAAAACCATCTGCTTGAACCCAATTATGTACTACACGAACTAAAGCAGAATCATTTATTTGTTGTACATCTAACTGGAAAAGGCTTTCGGTAAAATCAACAATGCCAGTATTTTTAATTATTTCATAACTATCGGTAGTAGCATCAGCTATTTTTTCTTCCATATCCAACATTACTAAGGTAGGGATAAATTGCATTTGAAAAGCTTTTTTACCGTACTCTCCATCAAAATGGATAGTGTCGGTATATTTATCCCAATTATTATTCATAAAAGTAATTTCTACTACATTGGATTTGGCAAAAACAGGAGCTGACTTTAGCTTTTGACGAACATAGACCCAATGATTTGCAGGACAAGAATAGCTAAATACACTATCTATTGAAAAATGTGTAAATCCAGGATTATAAACATGAAAATCAAAAAAATCAGACAAATTGACACCTGTGTAATTGCTTATAAAATCTCGCATCTCAGAAGTTGAAATATTGTTATAAGCATATTGATTGAGTAATTGCTTTACACTTCCAAAAAACAAGTTGTCACCTAAATAACCACGTAAACTTTGTACCACACAACTTCCTTTCTGATACACTGTTTCACCATACGTATAATTAGTTGGAATGCCATATAAAGCTCTATATCCGTTATCTTCAAAATGACATGTTTGTAATACTCTTTTAAGTTTTGTTCGTAAATAATCTTTATATGCTTTAATACCATACACGCCTTCTTTATACAAAGCCTCATTAAAAGTAGCCCAACCCTCGTTAATCCACATATCTTCGGCAGTACTACATGTTATTAAATTGCCAAACCAATGGTGGGAGAGTTCGTGCGCCAATAAATATTCATCGCTAAGTGTTCCATCAATAGAAGCAGCAGGATAAGCAATATTGGTAGCATGTTCCATAGCACCCAATGTAGTAGCAACATAGCCCACTCTTTCCCAGCGATAGGGTCCCCAAAAATGCTCAAAAGTTTGTAAAATACTATTCAAGTTAACAAACGAAGCCTTTGCCTTATTTGTATCGGAAGGCAATACATATACTACGGTTGGTATGCTTCCATTCAAACCCTGAAATACACCGCTAACAGCTACATAATTATACACTGCAACCGATGCCAAATAAGCAGGAATGGAATTATTAAATTTCCAATGAAAAGTTTTACTACCATCTCCATTGTTTAAAATACTCATTAAAGTTCCACCGCAAACTACATATTTTGAAGAGTCAACAGTTATATAATAATCAAAAAAGGCTCTATCTATAAAATCGTCCACGCAAGGGAAAAAGCATTTGCCATAATTATGAGGATCATCCCCAAAAGAAACGCCTAAATTGTAAGATAATCCCGAACTTATATGAAATCCACCCCAGCCATAACTTTCTATGTGAGGTGTGCCTCGATAAAATACTTTTACTTTCAATGTATCGCTTATATTTGCTGGTATTGTAAGAGGAATACGGATTTTGTTATTAATGTATGAGAAAGTATTATTAACATTATTTACTTTTACCGAATCAACGGTTAAAAATAATAGTTCCAGCGTTATATTATTGATAGCATTCATTTTAGGCACAAGTTTAACTTCGGTAAACCCGAACAGCTGATTTGTAAATTGATGAGCAATATCTAAATGAATATCGTAATGCAATACATCAATTGAATCGCTTGCCAATGCCTTGGTTAAAGAAGTTTGTGAAAGCAGATTTGTTGACAAACCGAACAACATAATTAAAGAAAAGATAAATATATTTCTCATGATTCAATACTTAATAAAGTTTATTCAACAGCAAAAATAAGCCTTTAGCCGAAAAAAAATAAAAAAATAACAATTAATATCAAAAACTTGAGTTTTATTCCTAATTTTGATACCTTAAATTTAATAATAAATCATTTCTAATAAATCATTCAAAAAGAAATATATATTCTCAATAGATGAAAAAATTATTGTTATGCTTCATTCTTTTGTTCCTTACATTCAATATGCAGGCACAAAAAAAATGGACATTGGAAGATTGCATCAAATATGCACTGGATAATAATATACAGGTAAAACAAAGCCAGTTAAGTGCTGAATCGGATAAAATAAGTGCATTGCAAAGCAAATTAGGTGTTTTGCCCAATGTAAATGGAAGTGTTGGTCATAATTACAATTGGGGCAGAAATATTGATCCATCGTCCAATTCATATACCGACCAGCAAACCCAGTCTAATTCATTTTCATTAACGTCATCTGTAGATTTGTTCAATGGGTTTCAAAAAGTAAATACAATCCGACAAAGCCAAAGCAATTATATGGCCAGCAAATACGATGTTGAAAAAATGAAAAATGACATTGTATTACGTATTGGACAAGCTTATTTGCAAATACTTTTCAACAAAGAACAAGTTGAAATTTCTCAAAATCAGGTGGACATTAGTAATATGCAAATTGAAAGAACAAAAAAACTTTTCGAAGCAGGTACTATAGCTAAAGGAAATTTGCTCGATATACAATCGCAAGGAGCATTGGAAGAAGCCAATTTGGTTGCTGCACAAAACCAATTAGAGTTATCTTATCTCGACCTTGTTCAGTTGCTTGATTTAAAATCAACCTCAGATTTCGATATTGTAAAGCCTGAAATTAAAATGGAAAATGAGATTGCATTGATTCCGGCTAATCAGGTATTTGCTTATGCCGCAGGAGTGATGCCCGAAATTAAAAGTGCAGAATATCGTCTTGAAAGTTCTTATCGTGGCTTGGCAATAGCACGCAGTTCAAGATATCCAAGCCTATCTTTAAGCGGATATTATGGAAGTAATTATGCTGATAATTATTTAGATTATACAAAGATTAAGTCAATGTCAACAATTACAGGCATGCCCACCAACTATTCTGTTGCAGGTACCGGCGAAAAAATTGTTCAGCAAATAACCAATTACGAATTTGAAAAAATGTCGTTTAAGGATCAGTTAGATAATAATCTTAGCAAATCTTTGCGTTTTACCCTGAACATTCCTATATTTAATGGATATCAGGTAAACGCCAATGTAAGCAAAGCAAAACTGAACACATTAAATGCAAATTATAATTTGCAAACGGCAAAAAACCAATTGCAAAAAAGTATTGAGCAAGCTTATGCAGATGCTCAAGGTGCCTATAAAAGCTATAATGCTTCGCAAAAAGCAGTAACTTCTTTTCAGGAAGCATTTAACTATATGCAACAAAAGTTTGATGTAGGTATGATGAACTCTGTGGATTACAATGATGCTAAGAACAAATTGATTAAAGCAAAATCAGATTTATTAAGAGCAAAATATAATTTCATTTTTAAGAAAGTGATACTTGATTTTTATCAAGGGAATCCTATTACATTATCAAAATAAAAAATAAATTTTCATTATGAAAAAGAAAAATATCATCAGATTATCTATTGCAGTTGGAATTATATTAATCGTTTTTTTACTTATTGCCAAAAAAAGCGGATGGATAGGTGGCGATGCTACCTTGGAAGTATTTACTGAAAAAGTAACCAAAAGGAGCATTACCGAATCAGTTTCGGCAAGCGGGAAAATAAAACCTGAAGTTGAAATTAAAATAAGTCCGTTTATTTCGGGTGAAGTTGTAAAACTATTGGTTAAAGAAGGAGATGAAGTAAAACAAGGACAGTTGTTAGCTGAAATAGATCCCGAAATTTATAAATCTTCTTATGAGCAAAGTTTAGCTATACTTAATGGTCAAAAAGCAGGTTTGGCAAATGCTAAAGCCAATTTGTCTCAGGTAAAAGCTCAGTTCAATAATACTCGTATTACTTTCGATCGCAACGATAAATTATTTAAACAACAAACCATTTCGGCGGCTGATTTTGATGCAGCTAAAGCTGCCTTTGATGTTGCAAAAGCTCAGGTAGAAGCTGCAGAGCAAAATGTAGAAGCAGCAAAATATAATGTTAGCAGTTCCGAAGCTGCTTTAAAACAATCGAAAGAAAACCTTACCCGAACCTCAATATATGCACCTAATAGTGGAACAATCTCCAAATTGAGTGTTGAAGTTGGCGAAAGAGTTACTGGTGCATCGCAATTTTCGAGTGGTACCGAAATTATGCGTATTGCTAATTTGAACAATATGGAAGTGAATGTTGATGTAAACGAAAATGATATTGTAAGAGTTAAATTAGGCGATACAGCATTGATTGAAGTGGATGCTTACTTGAATCGTAAATTTAAAGGAATTGTAACCCAAATTGCTAATTCTGCCAATACTACTGGCGTAAGTGCTGATCAGGTTACAAACTTCAACGTAAAAATCAGAATTTTGCAATCATCTTATCAGGATTTGATGAAATCAGACAGACCCAATATCAGCCCATTCAGACCGGGTATGTCTGCAACTGTTGATATTCAAACAAAGAATGCATCAAATATACTTACAGTTCCTATCCAATCCGTTACAACAAGAGAAGATTCTACAGGCAAGAAATCCTTATTTGCAAAGAAAGAAAATACTGGAAATAATGATGGAGAAGAAGAGGACGGAACTTCTACTAAAAAAACGATAAAGGATGAGGTAGTAGAATATGTATTTTTATATAAAAACGGAACGGCATTGATGCAAAAGGTTAAAACCGGTATTCAGGACAATAATTACATCCAAATTACCGAAGGTTTGAACGAAAATGATGAAATCATTGCCGGACCTTATACAGCGATAAGCAAATCTCTCAAGAACAAAGCGGTTGTTAAAAAAGTTGACAAATCAAAAATGTTTGAAGTAAAAGCTGAAAAGAGCAAGTAAACGCTGATTATTATTCGTTTGGTATGATAATGAGTGGGATGGGGTATAGCTTTGATAAGGATAGATTTTAGCCAAAAAATAGAATATTATAGAATAATTTAAATGAATGAGAATTTAATTGTTGCTATTATTGGTATAATCATTGGATCTTATTTATTAATCCGAAGGGTTAAATATCCTACAAAAAAAGGAGATATGAAATTTTCACTTAACTTTAGGTCTCTTTTGATTGGAATTTTTTGTTTAGGTGCAGGATTAATTTTTTTAATAAAATATTTTATATACCTGTTTGGTTGTAATTAACATCACTCCATCTGCTCGGCTTAGCATCTTGCTACGCATTACTCTTTCTAATGAAAAGCACAATAAAAGAAACAAAAGCCAAGCCCACGCTTGGCTTTTTGTATAAAGATATGATTGCTTTTAAGAAACTTTATTACATTTGTGCAAAAAACTCTTTTGGAACTCAACCAAATTTAGATAAGGATGGAAAAACATTTTTCAAACAGGAAAAAGGAACAATACCAAATTGAACTAAATTTTAAAAAATAGATAATAAACCTATACGATAATATTTATGAGCCCATTTAAACTCTTTCATCTTATTATCATTCTATCAGAAAGCATGCTGCTTTATGTTTCATCAAATTTAGGGATAGGATCTCCTGAAAGAAATCAAGAAATAGTTAGTGAGGAATTTATTCAATTTTTAATTGCAAGAGTAATTTTTAATGCGATTATTTTTCTTATCCCTTTATTAATTGTTTTTTTTATAAATAGAATATTCTTGAAACGTGGAGTTGAAAAAAAACTAATTAATCGAAGCTATTTAATTCATTTTTTTATTTTCTTTATTTTGACAGGTTTTTTTGTTGGGTTTTCAATTTTCAAATTTCTATAAGCTTTAGTATTTTTGAAAAGCTAAAATGCAGTACCTGCCCAAATGCCATAAAAACGAAAAAATAGTTTTACAAAAAGAATAAGTTTTTTTGGAAAGTCCTATAGGAGGTTATAAACCAATTAATTATTCAAATCTAATATCTTTCACATTCAGTTGTAAAGATGTTTTTCCATTCCATTCATTTTCTTCAACATGATAGCATATTGAAAAAGGAAATCCTTTTTGAATAGCAGGAAAATATTCACCTTGCTGAAATGCAATACCTGATATTGGATAGCTTGCCACATCAGGGCTAATAACCGATAGCTTGATATGATTATTCCCTACAATACGCGAATAACCTGCATCTTTTACATTATCAGTTTGAAATACCGGCGACATATTTCCAGGCCCAAAAGGAGCAAATTGTTTAAGAATATTATAAAATTTATTATTGATATCCTTTAATTGAATACAATCGTCAATTTCAATTTCTGGTGTTTGCATGTCTATGGTAATTGTTGAGCTTACAATTTCCTCAAATTTATTTCGAAATATATCCAGATTTTCAGGTTTCAATGATAAACCTGCTGCATATTTATGTCCGCCAAAATGTTCTAATAAGTGGCTACATGCTTCAATGGCATCGTAAATATCAAAATCCTTTACGCTACGGGCAGAACCAGTAATTAAACCATTAGATTCTGTAAGCACTATGGTTGGACGGTAATATTCTTCTGTTAAACGCGAAGCCACAATACCTACCACACCTTTGTTCCATTCTGCATTATAAATAACGGTACTTTTGCTTTTTGCCAAAAATTCATCAGTTTTGATGAATTCTAATGCTTGTTGGGTGGCAGTAGAATCTAAGTTTTTTCGTTCAATATTGTTGTTGTTGATTTGTTCGCCAAATATTTTTGCTGCATCTAAATCTTTGCAAATAAGTAATTCTACCGAATTTCGACCTGTTTCTATTCGACCTGCAGCATTTATACGAGGGCTTATTAAAAAAACAAGATCGTTGATTGTAAGTTCACGTTTGAAAAACATTTCATTTTCAACTGTATAAAGTTCGTTTTTACAAACGTTACTATAAATTAATACAGCTTCTATGCCAGGTCGCGGGTTTGAATTAATCAATTTCATTCCATAATAAGCCAAAACTCTGTTTTCTCCTGTAATAGGAACAATATCAGCTGCAATGCTAATGGCAACTAAATCAAGATATTTTTCAATTTCTTTGAAAGGGATATTGTTTTTTTGAGTAAATGCTTGTACTATTTTAAAGCCAATTCCACAACCAGATAATTCATCGTAAGGATAGGTAGAGTCCAATCTTTTTGGGTCTAAAACGGCAACAGCAGCAGGAAGCGTTTCGCCTGGACGATGGTGATCACCAATGATAAATTCTATATTTTTAGAGTTCGCATAGGCTATTTGCTCAGTAGCTTTAATTCCACAGTCTAAGGCAATAATCAATTGAAAGTTGTTTTCTGCTGCAAAATCAATTCCTTGGTAAGAAATACCATAACCTTCCGAATAACGGTTTGGAATGTAGAAATCTACATTTTCATAAATCTCTTTCAGAAATGAATAAACCAAAGCTACAGCACTGCATCCATCTACATCATAATCGCCATATACTAATATTTTTTCCTGCTTTTCAATAGCTGATTCAATACGCTGGATGGCAATATCCATATCTTTCATTAAAAAAGGATCGTGGAGGTCGGTGAGCTGAGGGCGAAAAAAAGATTTTGCTTCATCAAAAGTATTAATACCTCTTTGAGCCAATAAATTTGCCAAATGAATATCAATATTCAATGTTTCTTTTAAACCTGTTATTATTTTATTATCACCTTGTTTCTTTAGAACCCACCTCTTTTCCATGCTTGCTTTTTTAGTTTTGTAAAATTACGATAATAAATTATAAGTCAACTACTCATTTTGAGTAAAAGCTAAAAAAAATAATGTACAAACTCATAAAAGCTTTAAAATGATAGATTTATTTTAAAATAAAGTTAATAACAAATCATTTATTTTTTTAAGTTGTTAATATTATAAATTAAACTTACTTTTGAATGATAATTTGACTTGTAAAAATTTCGAAAGCTAAACGAATGTTGACTTCTTTATACCCTACAAACCTAAACACATGAATTGCCAACGAGCAAATAATGCACACTAACCGAAAAAGATAATTTGGGCATTGATTTGTACTATTGAATAAAACTTAAACACATGAAAAAGCATAATAAAGAAATAGAATTAAGTAACAATACTTTTGTTACAAGCGTATTACGTATTTTTTCCAATGATCCGTTTTCATCATTCAACTATAAACAGGTATCGGCAAGAATGGGTGTCAGCGACAAAGCAAGTAAAGAACTTATATTAAATGTTATTCAGAAGTTGGTAATATCTGATGCTATTAAAGAAGAAAACCGTGGAAAATACAAACTAAACCCTTCCTACATCAACGAAAATCTAATGCCTAACTCTTATGTGGTTGGTAGTGTAGATATGAAACAAACTGGCAAAGCATATATCATCATTGATAAAAATAAAGACAGCGAAGATGTGTTTATTTCAGCCAATAATACCAATCATGCAATGCATGGCGATAAAGTAAAAGTATTTCTGTTCCCTCGTCGCAAAGGCAGAAAACTCGAAGGCCAAGTGGTTGAAGTACTCGAAAGAGCCCGTAAACAGTTTGTCGGCATTGTACAGGTTTCTAAAAAATTTGCTTTTCTGGTGCCTGATAACAATAATATACCGGTAGATATTTTTATCCCACTTGATTGCCTTCATGGTGCTAAAAACGGTGAAAAAGCCTTAGCTCGCATTACTGATTGGCCCGAAAGAGCAAGCAATCCGTTCGGTGAAATCATACAGGTTTTAGGTATTCCCGGTGATAACAATGTAGAAATGCAATCTATATTAGCCGAATTTAATTTTCCATTATCGTTTCCTTCAAATGTAGAAAAAGAAGCCGAAAGGATTCCCGAAGCTATTCCCGAAAAAGAAATCAACAAACGCAGAGACTTTCGTTCTACTGTCACTTTTACTATAGACCCCGAAGATGCTAAGGATTTTGATGACGCCCTTTCCATTAAAAAATTAAAAAATGGACATTGGGAAGTAGGTGTTCACATTGCAGATGTTTCTTATTACGTGCAGCCCAATTCGCTTATTGATAAAGAAGCTTATGAAAGAGGAACTTCTATTTACTTAGTGGATCGTGTAATTCCGATGTTACCCGAGCGTTTATCCAATGGTGTTTGTTCATTGCGTGCCAACGAAGACAAACTTTGCTTTTCAGCAGTTTTTGAAATGGATGACAACGCTCACATTAAAAATGAATGGTTTGGGAAAACAGTTATCAATTCAGACAAACGATTTACCTATCAGGAAGCACAGGATATTATTGAAAATGAAGCCGGAGAATATGCTGAAGAAATGCTTACATTGAATAAATTAGCATTAAAACTTCGAGATGAAAGATTCAAAAGTGGTGCCATCAATTTTAAATCAACGGAAGTAAAATTTCAGTTGGATGAAAAAGGTAAACCTTTGGGCGTTTTTATCAAAGAAATAAAAGATTCCAATCGATTGATAGAAGATTTTATGTTGCTTGCCAACAAAAAAGTTGCATCTTATATTGGTATTAAAAAGGGAAACGAAACACCTAAAACCTTTGTCTATCGTGTGCACGACGAGCCCAATGCTGAAAAACTGAGTACTTTCGTACAATTTCTTTCTAAGCTTGGATATACAATGAAAACCGGATCACGAAAGAATCTGGCAACTTCTTTCAATAATCTATTCGAAGCCATTGAAGGTAAAGGCGAAGAAAATATGATAGAAACCATTGCCATTCGTACCATGGCAAAAGCTTATTATTCAACTGATAATATCGGACATTACGGACTTGCTTTTCCCTATTATTCACATTTTACATCTCCCATCCGTCGCTATCCCGATTTAATGGTGCATCGATTACTTGAAATGTATATGGAAGGCAAGCCTTCTGTAAACAAAAAAGAATATGAGGAAAGCTGCGAACATTCCTCATTGATGGAAAAAAAGGCTGCCGAAGCCGAAAGAGCTTCTATCAAGTACAAGCAAGCCGAATACTTGCAAGATAAAATTGGACAAACTTTCTTTGGTTTAATTTCAGGTGTAAGCAAATGGGGGCTATTTGTGGAACTAGAGGGTAACAAATGCGAAGGCATGGTTTCCTTAAAACAAATGGCAGACGATTTTTATTATTTAGATGAAGATAATTATCAGGTAATAGGACAGCGTTACGGACAGAAATATAAACTAGGAGATAGAATTAAAGTAAAGATTATCAGAGTAGATCTTGCTAAAAAACAAATGGATTTTGTTTTGGTGGAGAATGGGAAATAATACAAAGTGATTTATTGATAATTTTAAAAATGGGGATCAAAAAAATATTTTCTGACCCCCTTTTTTTAAAATAGTTTTATAATTATTTATCTGTTATTTCGGGTCACATTAATTTATTGGGGACTAAGCAAAAAGTTTATGCAGTCTGAATAGAAAAAAAGCGGTATCAGTAACCCCTCTTAAGTTAGCTCTAAACAG
>Ga0247840_10007108_pt1 | contig 15696 bp, 30 predicted proteins | sample LaCruzMarch2015__FD_192404 | JGI IMG/M metagenome (GOLD analysis project Ga0247840, IMG submission 192404) | Freshwater microbial communities from meromictic Lake La Cruz, Castile-La Mancha, Spain - LaCruzMarch2015_17m | ecosystem: Environmental > Aquatic > Freshwater > Lake | place: Spain... | reverse complement strand
AGCCGTTTCTTTGCACGATTTTTTCCTTCAATGGTTATTGTTTTGTCTCCTTCCTTTCTTTTTTCCAGTTTCTTCTTGCGTGATAGTTGGCGTTGTTTGCGTTTGAGTCTCTTTCCCAGTCGTTTCAACGGTCGTGGTGCCAACACGGCTTCGCCAATGGCCGGTGTGGCAAGGGCTTTGATTCCCACATCGACCCCGTTGATAAGATTCTTTGGCTCCGGGATGGGTTTGTCTTTGCGTGGCAGGCAGGCCGAGATATACCACTTGCCATTGGCTTCGCTGATTGTCGCCTGCGGGGCTGTGCCAATGGGAAAATAATCCTTCTCGGCCATTCGCACGATTCCCACTTTGGGGAGTTGAACCAGCCCGCCTTCAAGAAACTTGATGGTGCCGGTTACGCGATATGACGCCTTGCAATGACGCTTGGCCTTGAATTTGGGATACCCTTTCTTTCCAGGCCTCTTCTCCCGGCACCTTCTGAAAAAGTGACTGAATGCGTTATCGCAATCTCTCAGCCCTTCCTGGGCAGCACACTTCGAGACCTCGTAGAGCCAGGCGTATTTTTCTGTCTTTTTTAAGAGGTTGAGCCTTTTGTGGAGGTCAATGGCCGTTGGAATCTTTTCTCGGGCCTTGAACGCCTTGTCTTTGATTTCAAACGCCCAATTAAAAGCCCATCTCGATGTTCCGCACCCCTGCCAAAACGCTTTTTCCTGCTCCGCAGTGGGAATCAACATGGTTTGGTATCCCTGCTTTGGAACCTCTTCTGATATATCAAATTATGCCATATAATCTGTTTTTTGCAAAGTGTATTTCACTGGACTAACTAGCGATCAACTTTGCGCAGGTTTTATGCCGACTGTTGGCTGCCCTCAGCAAAAGCAACGAATTCTTTCGGCATAAAATTAAGATACGACGACCGGCATCCCGGTTTTGTCATACTCGGAGATTCCATAAGCCGAGCGCATATAAGAGACAACGCTCTCCCGCGTGTTCTGGTTCCGCACAACCCAGCCCATCCGCTTACACAAAGCCATCGCCTTTTCAAGCGTAAAGGGCGCGTCCATCCAAAACCCAGGAGCCGAGACGGGAACAATGGCACAACGCAACTCACCAGTATCCGCATTCCAACATAGGTCAACCGGCAGGTCAGGAGTGCAAGCCAGCGCCAGCGCCTGTTCAAAGCCACATTTATCCCCCTTCTTGAACGACCGAGCCCAAGCAGAACGCATGATTCGCGAGCGAGATTGTGTAGGTTTCATGGTTTTAAGATACGCCAGCATTTAATGTTTTCCATCTTCCGGCGACATTTCCGCGATGTAATCGAACATCCTCCGAAAGCACCTTGCCTGATGAAGCCGCCCGAAAAGTCGCGTCTTGGAATCTGATGTGGCACGGTATTGGCGATACACTTTTTCCGTCGAAAATAGCATACGCTCGATATTATCGATCTGCTGGTCGGCAAAGACGAGCAAAGCAGTAACCTTTTCTCTGTCGGACATTTTTGGTGCGCAGGGAGCATCAAAATAATCGAGGAACCGCTGCTGCGTCTGCGCCTGAAACAGGCAGCCAAAAAGCCGGGAACGATAAATCACCCGCGTCTCCCGCCAAGCTTTCCTGCGTGAGAACAGAAGCCGCCTGACGCCGGCAAGCTCATGGTCAATGTGTGCGCGCAACTGGGCGACTTTTCGGCGATTGGGAATAGCCATGGTTTTAAGACACAGTTCCGCGCTTCCCCTCCCACGCACTCCCTGGATTCATCAATCTCTCGTAATCCGCACGAGAATCCGCATGAGTTTTAACGAGCATCGTCCCATCCTTGGAGCCATAAGCAAAAAACCACCCACCCTCACAGAAGGTGTTGATTTTATCGCAGGTTTTAAGCCGCTCCGCGACCTCGGGGGTGAACCGCTCGGTCTTGACGCTACCAGTAGTGAGAATCATTTCACCAAGATACGCGAGAGGACACTTACCAAATAGAGATTTCGCTTAGAATCAATCTGGTTATCAAAGAAGATTTTCTCCAAGAAACCGCTCCCATTGTTCGTGGTGGTCCGCGACAGCAGCGCATCCACAACCCCGAAGCTTGGTTTTAGCGACCTCCCGGTAATATGCCGGTGAAGGCGCCCCGCGACGTTCCGTCCGCTTCACCATGTAATCGTAAAACAAAGCCAGGCTGACCATCGTCTTGGAGCAAAATGCCGGTTTATGGGTCTCAAAAAGCGATGGCAGTGGTTCCGGCATTCGAATTACAGCGCAAATCATCCTGGCAACAACAAGCACCTCTTCCTCGCTGTCAGCACCCTTGAAGGTCGAACAAACACACAGAGCGAAGTCAAAAGGAGCGGTCACCTCTGGCACCGGTGAATCTCGCAATCGTGCCAAAATCACTCGACAGATTTCAGATCGAGAAGAAGGGTCGTCGTCCCATAATTTATGAACAGCAATGGCCTGCGCCCCGCTAAACGACGACTGAATAACTGCATGCACACGTAAATCTTAACGTGCGGCCCAAAATGCGGCAACTACCTTTTATTGCCTACTCAAACAAACCAAAATCCATTTGGTTATCATCGCTTGCGGCCGCTTTCGGGTTGGCAGCGAATGTAGGCAAAAGAGCAACGGCCGCTTTTACGATTTCCGAATCCAAGCCCCTCACAAAAAGAGCCTCGGCCTTGGGCGAGCGGTCGCCGGTCGAGTTGATGCGGCGCGGAGCCATAACCATTAAAGCCTCAAAACCAAGTGAGGTGTAAAGCTCAACCACACGGTCCGTGAAATGGTTGGATGCAATCGTGGGACCGGTATGCTCAACAAGCCAGTGGGCCAATCGAACTTGGTCATCCCAAGAAAAACCGCCAGCGCTATACGTAGTCCACCCCTCGTCGTAAGGAGGATCAGCGTAAACAAAGTCAGTTGGTTCTGGCGTCAGAGCCTCAAAAGAACAGCACTTGAGTTCCCATTCCCTTAAAGCCTCGCGGTAAGGCAACAGATTGGTGTCAACAGGGACGTTGACTCGCTGCCCGTACGGCACATTGAAGCCGCCGCTTGCATTAAAGCGGCAAATTCCATTGAAGCAGGTTCTGTTAAGAAAGTAGAAGAGTTCAGCCGCCCGCTTACTGCCAACGCCATCAGGATGTGAGATAAGAGCGTTAAACTCGTTGCGAGCAGCGTAATAAACCTCTTCATTCTGCGCGGCGAACTTAGGTGCAAGGCCATCCTCCGACGCCAACCAGCGGAAAAAATTTACAAGATGGGGGTTGATATCAGCAAGAAGCGCAGTTTTCGGCCGCAGCGCCATAGCCACAGACATTCCACCAACAAACGGTTCAACCAAACGGCACCCGTCATATTTTCGCCAAACAGCATTAAGCACAGGAGCAAGCCAACGTTTCCCCCCCGCCCATTTCAATGGCGATGTCAAAAAAACATCAGAGGTAAGATTGAATTCAAGATTCATGGCCATCAGCAAGATACTCTGCCTCCGAAGCCACAAACCCCTCAATCGCGCGCTCGAAGCCCGGGTCCATCCTCCGATATCTATTTAGTTTCCGCAGGGCAGCTTCAGCCCCTAGCTCGGAGCTTTTTATGCTCCGCTCGCGGCTCGAGCGGCTATATTTCTGAATATCACCAGGTTTGATAGAAGCGGGTCTCACGGAATCAATAAGGGGTTGACCAAGGAAAGCCAAATTGTCGCACATCAAGTAGGACCAGTCAAGCCGCCACAAAATCAATCAAACGGCCTATCTTCTCCCGCTGCGGCCCTATATTCCAAGAGAGGATACCTATCCCCGAATCGCCACTCAAAATACGGGTCCACAATTTCACCTTTACGAGTCTGACACCAGGCATGCGCTCCCCACTTTTTGTCTCCACGCATCTTGCACCATCCCTCAACATAGACCAGCGACTTAGCCATAGCCGCCAAATTCTCAGCATTGGTCAGACAATTAAACTCAGGATCAATGCGATAGGCTTTGGGCACATGCCGGTTGCCCGAGCGAAAACCCCTCGCTGACTTCCAAAGAGCATCATCGGGTGTTTTCACCTGAGAACCGCCCCTCAAATGCTGGGCTGAAAATAATCGCGGTACAATTCCTGCCGTGTTATTTTTCGCCGCTTGCCGTTCTCGGTGATCCACAGTTGAGTTCTCGGATAAAAAGTCACATCTACGCGAAACCCCTCGCCGGTTTTCTTGCTATGCCATCCGCCCTCCCCAAGTTTTTCAGCGTCGATATCGCGCCGTTTTCTTTCTTTTTCGTAGGCCATAAATTTCTAGGCTGTTGTAGTGTTCGTTATACCTACCATCTCAAAAACACGTCTTTCGCCAGCGCGGGAGGAATCACCACGTCATCCGCGTTGTAATCCACAACCTCTTCGCGGCCACAACGCGGACACTCCACGTGCTGCCGAGCCAACATTGTAGAAGGCGGCCTCCACCCCCCTCCGCATGCACAAGTGATCGTCCATCTATTAGTCCGATAGTCGCTCGACGGCCCGACCAAAGTCTTGATGAAGGGAACCGTGCTGGGAGATAGTGGTTTCTTCGGCATAAATCAAAGATACGGAACAACCCGAGACTTGAGCAGGCGAATAAGCGCCTCGTCCATAAAATCGTATTCATCGGGGATGCCAAGCACGCCAATCCGTTTACCCTTTAGAAAGTGTTTGAATTTCCGGTTTAGGCGGTTCAGGTGTGACTTCTCCATAACCAACACCAAGTCGGCCCAAACAAGCTGCTCAGAAGAGAGAGGACCATTCGCGTCAGGTTGTAGTCCTGCAGAGTCAACCTCAACTCCAGGCCACCCCGAAAACACAGCCTCGGCCGTAGGACTCCGAAGCTTATTTTGCGAGCAAAGGAAAAGCACACGCTTCATAGCACAACCTTTCGCAATAAATCGATGAGAGCGAGAGAAAAAGACTTTGCGTTTTCAAGTGTCGTCGTAGCGGGCACCTCCAAAACAGAGCCTTTCCGCGCCGCAGTCGCAAACGCAAATCCGTTTTCAAAAACCCAATTCAAATATCGAAATTCGCCGACAAAGGTAACACTCTGACGCCCAAAAGCGGACAACATCCGCTTGCGATTGTCCCCCAAAAGAAGATGTCGGTCTTGCGGTGGCAAGGTTTGCAACCAGTCTAAATAACCAGGGATATTCCAGGCGTCCATAAGCCCGGAAATAGCCGAGATCTTTGTTTTGGCGACAGGCGTACCGAATAGCCATTGATTGGAAATAGCCATAAATTAGCGGCGCTTTCTGCGTTTCAGGCGGTCCTGCCAGTGCTCCCACGACTTTTCCTTGCGCTCCACAACGCGCGCAAAATGAACCATCTCGTCACGGAGCTTGGTAAGAACAAAAAGTGGCATTTCCTGCGGCTTAACGGGCTCATCGCTATCTTGCGAGAAGAGAAGCCGCGCGGAACACCGCCCGCCCGCAGTGTTCGCCCAAAAAACAACAGCGCCCCCATTGCACTCTTGAATCTCAACATCACCATCCAAAGAACTGCGGAGGAACTCCCGCATTTCCGCCTCCGTGGTCTCCCCGCAGGGCGAGATGCGCAAATGACCGCGCCCACCTCTCACAACAGACCGAGTAATAAAATCGCGAAGGTTCATAGCTGCTAAGATACGCGCAACTTTTCCACATCAACAGGGTCAACCTCAAGCTCGCTGGCCAAACATTGATGCTGTTTGGTTCCGCTTACCGAGTAGGTCACAAGACAATACCGACCACACGGCGACACAGTCCTAACAAAAACCCGTCGCGGGATGCCCCGCTTGGACCGAAGGATGTAGTAGTTGTTAGCGCTAACAACATCCGGTTTGCCTGCACTTTTAGCGCTCATTGAACAGGGGCAAAACTACCATCCGGACGGCGATAGTAAAGGGGAACTTGCTGACCAGAAGGATGTTGTTGAGGAGCCGGCGTATTGTATCCCTGGCCGTAGCCGAGTCCCGCCGAATTGCCCTGCCCAGAAAACACTGGCTCATCAACTCCGCAATAAACAGGCTGGCTGGCTGCCGGCCTGTAATTGGGTCCTGCCTGCGGGATAAAAGAGTTGACAACCTGCGAAACAACAGAGCCCCCGCCGCCGGCAACAGCCCCGGTTGCCCAACCGGGCGAATTGCGCATAAGCGCCCCCGTTCCAGCGCCAACCCCGGCGGAAACGAACGTCTGCACAATCCCCGCACCCATAGGCGTCATCACCTGCCGCTCCCTGCCATCGGGACCAACAACCGTAGTGCAGGCGCCAAGCATCAAGGCCGAAACAACAGAAACAATCGCAAAAGAAAGCGTTTTCATAAAATCAAGATACGCCACGCCGCGATTTCGAGGACATCTATACCTGAACCTAGTTGGCCCCGCTGCCCACCGGCACCATTAAAATCGAAAACATTGATAACAGCCCAGCCAAAGCCTAAAACGTAGTGTTAGCTAACATACCTTCAGCCCAATCGTCATATTGTTGAGCACCCCAGGTGTCTTTTCCGACAAAAAACGTCCCCTGAGCCTCGGCGATAATCGCAGTCTTCAATGCCGATTTAGTGATTCCACTTCATGAAAAATTAACACCATCAAAGGACGATGATTTTTTCACGGCATCAACTGAAAGGTTTGTTGTGTTGGAGAAATTTGCTCCAGCCATGCTCGTTTTATAATATCCTTCTTGGGGCGTGTCTGGCGTTAAAACGCCAAGCCCACCGACCCTCTCAGGCAAGAACCCGGTCATATCAAGCCCGGAAAAGTTCGTTCCGACATAGCTAGGCGTCCCAGGCATGAAGACACCCGGAACAACATGAGGCTCGTTAAGTTGCGCGCCGGTAAGCAGCATGCCAGATAAATTTGCCCCATCCAGTGAGATACCACGAAGATTAGCGTTGGTAAAATCTATATCGCTTTTAAGTGGATAAAGAAGTCCGTCGGAATGAAGCGCCATAGCAAACATTTCTCCCAAAGCAGCCTTAACCCCATCACTCTCGGAATTAAGTTCGCTAAGTTTGCGCACCATTGTGGCAGCACCGTCGGCCGTCCAGGAAGAACTGTCAAAAATGCTTTGCACGACGTCAGGTGGGAGATTAGGAAATTGCTCTGCGGCACTCACTAAGCTCGCAGTGTCATTCATTATGGCATTCAGAGACGCCACCGGCACATCAAGCCACTCCGGCGGGCTCACAGAGAAGTCAATCCACCCATTCTCAATCCAATCATCATAAAGGTCTTGAAGCGAAATGTAAGGGCCACCCATGGCAGCATCGTTGAGCATTGCGGCAAGCGAAGGGTAACCCAAGGATTGCGCGCCTGCCTCGTAGGTCAAGTGGTCTCCACCCCAAATGTAGTGGTCTGCAATGTCTTGAGTAAGGTCCGGTATAGGCAGTTCACCGTCAGGAGATAACCCGAGCGCAGAATAGATTTCGCCAACACTGGAAAACGGGTTGTCTAGCCACTCGCCGTAAAAATACGATTTCCCCGTAACAGCATAAGCGGGAAACACAACCCCGTCACGCATAAGGGTTCCCCTAGAAATACGCTCAGGTGGGGTCTGTGAGTCAGCAAAAGCACCCCCTGCAACCAGTAAAAGTAAAAGTAAAACCTTCATAAAAGGACTATGGTGCGCCCAAATTATAAAGTCAAGCCACCAACCAAGCGATTGACTGCCTGAGAATTACGCGACGGCGCCACCCAAACCACCAAACATCACTCTGGGCAAATCTGCCGCAGAACCGCTCGGACAGTGCAAATCTCCTGGGATGTCATCTCGCCACAGCGGAGCCGCATTTCCTGCCCTCCCATGTCGCGCCACTTGATAACCTCAGCGCGCACATCATCGTTAGAGCGCCGGTCGAGCTTAGCAGGTGCCTGGAGCCGAACCTCGAAATGTCCATCATCACCACGTGCGCCCGAAACCTCCAGCACCCCCTTCCCGGCAAGAGCAGTAGTGGTTGCGCGCTCGGAGGGCTGACACTCCCAAACCGACCCCGAAACCTCATCGACATCATTCATACCGCTGATGCACGACTCAAGAAACTTAACCTGCGCCGGCGAAAAGCGGACGCCCTGCCAAACTTGTGATACGGTGATTTGCATAAAAGAAAGATACTGGAATTTTTCGAAAAATCAAGCGCTGTGTCGCATTTTCGTGATTCCACGTTTGATTTTTGCAAGCTCAGCAGCAGTGGGGCGCCGATACAAGCGGCATGTATCGGCAAGCCAAATCTCACCGGTATGCATATCAACCAACGCCCACTGAGCAACACAACGGGTGCCCCGAGCGCCGAAATCGGCCGGTGGGTTTTCCGCTACCGGTCCAACCCAGGTGTTCCGCATCTTAATAGCGGCCCCACGAAGATTCTTAACGAGAGGCCAATACCTCTTTCCGTTGTCGGCCTGCACCAAATAAGAACTCTCCCTGCGCCCGTTCGGTCGCGGATAGCTGAACCGAATACTACTGTCCGGTAACGCGCCAGCAGGAATAACAGCGACAATCACCCCGCTCTTAAACTTTTCCACCCCACCCGATGCACTAACCCACGAGACTCGTTGCCCAATTTTAAATGTAGCCATGGGGAGAAGATACGGAAGTTGAGAGGAAATAAGGAGGAGGAAAAGCTTTGCAATTGTGGGACTATCATGCGGCGGGGCGAGAATCAACCCTGAAGTTATGAAGCGCGCATCCGATGAGCATTACTTTGTCAGGAATGCCGGGTTTTCTGGTTCGCAGAATGTCCGAGCAAATGCGTGAGCGTTTGACCCCGGCAATGGCATGTTCGACAACGATTCGTTTGCGCGCAAGGCGTTTGAGTGGTTTTTCTTCAACGAGGGCCTCTCACTGGACTACGATTTATATTGGCTGAGCCCGAAACTGGGCGTCACGCCAATGCAGCTTTCTTTGAGGTAGAATTAGACACCTACCGGCGGGGAAATTTATTTCCGCGCAAGTCTACAGAAGCCGAGTAACTCGCCGGACCAAATCGAAGGCCGCAAACCACACGCGGACGTTTTACAATATTGGCCTTGACCTTCATGGTGCGCAGCGTAGCAACACACAAAATCTCGCCGCCATCCCACGCTTGAAGCTCTCGTCGCTCCGCGATCCAAGCCCGTGCAAGCCTCAGCGACGCCCGCCAAGCCTCACTTTCACCGCCCCGACCGCAGATTCCCGAGCGTTCGGTCAAAGTGACGCGAAATCTATTTTGGAGGATTGCAGTCATAGCGTTACAGAGCGCTCGGGAAAAGGTTACCTGCAACACCGCACTCCTCGGCATCATCGCCCCCGCCCGCGTGCACCACTTTCGCCCGCAACTCACACACCTTCCGCTCAAGAAGCGTCAATGTCGTAAGCGGGTTGTGCACCCCTCTTTCGCGATGTTCGAGCCAGGCAATAAGATTCTGCACACCAGAGTCCATTACCCGTTTTCGAGCAACCAGAGCCGGCACAACAATAGAAGTGTTAGATGGTTCAGACATAGTTTGTTTTGATTTAAGGTTGAGACGTGAGAATTTGTAAAATCCGGCTGTGAACATCGACAGGCAGCGCGGTCAGGTGCGCCAACTCGCTAAAATCGACAACAACCTTTTCATCCCGCACAACGACATAGGACTGAATCACCTGTGGCCCAGTTTTCCCATACATGGCATCCGCGCAGCGCTGAGCGGTCGGAAAGTGCCGCAGCTTCGTCATGTCGTTCTTATCGACAAGAATAAAAGGGTATGTTTTCATTTCGAATTTAAGATACTCGGACCTTCGGTGGGGTCGCCACAATTTCAGAGGCAGGAGGTAGGCGCCTGGCAGCCGCCAAAAAGTTCAACGCGCACTCCTCGTCCGGTGCATTATCAACATAAAGCCATCCGCCAGCACCATCATTGAGGCGAGGTTCCCAGCAGCAGATGTGCACGCCACCAGTCGGATACTCACCGCCGCGAAATGCGCCATGGTCAAGCATTCGATACCGCCGGCCATTAGGCAGAACATGCTCACCAAACACCGATACTTTATTTGCAAGGTCCAATCTCATAATTAAACATAGGTATTCACTTGGCTCAACAGAACACTATAAATTGTGGTCACCGAGGGGCGCAGGCCGCTTGGATGCGCAACAGGACGCGGCACGTTGAGCCAAGTAAATAGCCATGTAATTAAATCTCAACTCCACGGCAACAGCTTTATTGTCCACCATCCGCTCACTGAAAAACAAGACAACATCACGCAACCCGCTCCTTAGCGGAGAATGACACAGGAGCCCAACCGCCATCACCCTCCAAAATCTCAGCGGAAAGCAAATCAACGCGCCCCTCAACAAGGATTTCCTGCTCGTGAGGAAAACCAAGCTGCTGAACAAAGCTACCCGGCCAGTCTACCTCAGACTTGTGCACGCTAGCAGAAAGCCGAAGCAAAACACCCCCAGCAACGGCGCCCCCAAAATATTCGTGCGACGCGGCTTCCTTCAAATCAGTCCAATGGCATCCGAGGTGCTTCTTAGAAAGCACCCGCATCGCAGCCTTCTTGTTCTCGAATTGCATTACACGCCAAAGCTGCAAAGGAGCCGAATTCTTTCCGTAGCGTCGCAAAAACCAGTCGAAGTGAGCGGCGATAAGTTTACCCTCATTCGCTTTTTCACCATAGCGGTCACTTAGCTCCTGCGAGTCGATGTCAGCGCCTGGCTCACGGATAAATTCACCGCGCAAAGCCGAAAACAAAACCAACTCCGGACAAACGCGTGACTTGCAATTAGCCATGATTCAAAAGATACACGCCCGCGTTACGCGCAATTACGGATTATCGCGGTTAAACTCACAGGCCTGAAGGCTCGTGTGAAACCAACAAAAGTGCTTGAAACCAAACATACCGTCCTTGGCCTCAACTCGCTCATCATCCGTGATATAGTGAACCGACACAACAAATCCGTGGTCCCGGTCGTCGCCAAAATGAAAATGCTCAGCATTTGGGGTGGATTCCTTGGGTAACATTCGAACGTGCAGCGCGCGCACCCCAGAGTCCTCACACTTGAAGTAACAAAGGAAACAAAAACTCTGCGTTTCAATCCGCAAAACCCTAAAAGTCTCAGACAAATCCAGGGTTATGTCGTCGCGTTGAACGGTTTTACCTGGGATAAAAAGGTCCGGCTGCCGCGCAAACTCTCCGTGATGAATCTCAATAACGCCATCACCCACCGCGTCCCAAAGAGCGGCAACTCGCTCAATCACCTTATCCTCGACAACAAGCCCACCGACAAAAGCGTCCATGAACCACCGCCCACCGTTCTTAAAGTCCACATGCCCCGGCTCGCGAATGAGCGTATTCGCAAACTCACGCCCCTCGAGAAATGGAAAATCGATATCGCTCATAACGCTAAGATACTCGCGACTTAACTAGCACAAAACCCTTGCCATCCCAGTCATAGCCGGTCCACCCATCGCTCGCCCAAACAGAGGGCTCCGTGCCGTCAATCTGCGCCGGGTTAGCGGAAGCCTTGCCTCCTACGCTACGACCATAAATCTTGGCCACCTTTTTAATCTCTGGCAGGACAACTTTCCAAGTCAGATGCCCGGGATACCGAAGCGCCACAAAACCACCAACTGGACCGGGCAGGCCATAGATAATCAAAAAAGCATCGGGCGCCACATAATCAGGGTCTCGTCGCCGGAAAAACTTCATCCACCTCCCGCCTTGAAAGGCGTAGTGTTTGTAGATGCTGTTGCCCATACAAACTGACCCATGTATCGGATAGTGCCGCGTTAAAAGGGCCGCCATCCGCTGACTGGCGTTAGTGCAATAAGCAAGAAATCCCGGCGCGTCGTTAGCCGGAACGCGTTGCCACGTTTTAGGGTTCGGCCGAGCCGCCCCCGCGCGTCTCCCATTTGGATTCCCAGCTTTCATTGCTCCAATCCGTCCATGGACTTAATTGTGACGCTCACCTTTTTGACAGGCAATACGGGCTCGTCGCTCGCCAGATATTCAAGGGTAACTTCGTCACCAACAGACATCAAGGGAAGCAGTGGTGAAGCATCAGACCCCGCCGTAAAGTTGAGGCCTCCCACGCGGAAATAATACGAGGTATCACCTTCGCGAACCTCACTTGCCGCGCGACTAACAATTCCGGTAAGTTCCTGCACCTCTGCGTCGCGAACGAGCAAGTCGCTAGTGCCACGGGAAAGCTGCTTTTGATATTCACGAAGAGCGCCCGTAATATTGTTGCCAATTGACACCGAAAGCGAGTTAACAACGACAAGAGCAACACCTTGGAAGGTATCAGAAGCGCCGAGCAGCGGAACAACAGCGGTCATGTGCCCGTAAAGGTTATACCAAACCGGGTCCACGCCACGCCACTGCTTGAAGCCAACCTTGTTGCTTACAGCCTCCAAGATAGCATTATCTGTGCCTCCCGAAGCCCGATAAAGTCTCGACTTGCCGGTCCGAGTATCCGTATAAACAACTCCCGTTAGTGAGTCGTCCGCCGCATTCGTGCCGTGGAGTGATGTAACAAACTCACAGTGCCCGGTTGGAGTATAGACAATCGTTGTGTCCTCGGCCTCCTGAACACCGGCCTTCGTGAAGACAGCATTTAGCCACCCGCCGCTCAGATTTCCCCAGAAGTTCAGATTTTTGTTAACAATAGCCTCGGGGTAAACCCGGTCAACCCACGCAGGAACATCGGCTGTGGCATATTCCTGAAACTTCCCGTCAACAGGGTTGACAATCACGACACCATCAACCACTTTTCCGCCCCACCCAAGAGACGGGTGATACGTGGTGATGACAAAGAACGGGTTGTTTTCATCGTCCAACTCGAAGCTGTAATCCTTCAAACCAGCAAACAAGAACCCGTTCGCCCGAAGGTGTCGTTTTAGGTTTTTGCCGAAGTGGGCGCTCGGGACATAGTGAAAGTCTTTTCCGACAACAACCTTTGCGGGCTCCGATGGGTTCAAAGCGTCCACGATGACATAGCCCGGGCTTTTGCTCCCAGTCCGTCACGTAAGTAACGACGCGCTCCAGCTTGCGGCCAGTGAAGGCGTCTTTGTCGGGTCGTATTCATGGAGCACAAGCTTCGTTCCGACCGTGAAGGGCCGGTCGTTGCGCCGGATCTCAAATGTCTTGGTGCCTCGCTCGACTGCCTCAAAATATTTCGGCCACGTCTTGAGGTGTTGATGGTCAACGTCCGAAGCGGGCAGCGCAGCCAATGCATCATCCGCTCCAACTGAAATCTCGCGGTTTTTATCTTGTGCTCTCATAACGGAAATGGCCCAGCGGCAGCATAACCATAAGGATACCACTTTTCTCGGATTGCAGAAAGCCTGCGTCCGTGTCGGAATCAGAAAAGCGCGCCATAAACAACCTCATCGCACAGAAGGTAATTCCCTAGCCTCGCTAGCAGCAGCAATGCGCACCCAAGAAAGAACACCATCCCAACTTCGCATCCGCTTCCTGCCGGCCCCGTCGCGGAGCACAGCTATTCCGCCAACCTTAACAGACTCCACCTTCAAAAGCAATCCTCGCGGGGTCTGCCAAATCTCACCGGGCTTAAAAACATCACAATCAGAGTAATCGTCGATGGTTCGCATGAACGAAGATACGGAAGTTGCGAGGGGGAAGGCGGCGCGACCGGCCTCATTGCCCTTTCAGCGATGCGCTATGTCGAATTCCACGGGTCACATTACCAACACTGCAGGACCGGGCCGCCAACGAAATTTCCACGCCCCCGCTACTCTTTTGCCTCTCTTTTCGATATTTCTTCCGAGCTTCCCGACCTAACTTAAGCTCGTCAAGTTTGCCCTGGTAAACGGCTTTTTCTGCGGTGGCCCTTTCCATCCAAAGCGCATTGCTCTGCTTGGTAAGCGGCTCAATGACATCGAGAACAAGTTCTTTGTATCGAGGCAAAGTGGAACAAACACACGGGCCAGTCCTGTTCTCCGGGCACCCCTTGTCGCGAATCGGCTCCCACTTTTTCCATGCCGCCTTGCGTTGCTTTTCCACGGTATCAGATTCAGCCTGCCACCCATCCCGCATCACAACAGGGTTGGCATCGGCATAAGCCTTCGCCTGTTTCTCAACCTTTTTTTAATGATGGGACTCGCATAAGAATCAAATAGTTTGTTGGCCAGATGCCGTCAAGCCAAGAGGTTAGGCCGCACCGGGCCATCCATCCAATGTTTATCGGTCTGAACGTGGCCCTTTCGCACCCATTTCGCACAATGCGTCTTATGTTGCCGCATTTTGTATGAATCGGTCACGGAAACCACCACGCCCTCGAACCCGGAATGTTCCCTTTCAGAAGCCAATCGGCCTGCAATCGAGGCGTCAAACTTGCCGCGATAAAGCACCGGCACCATGGAAACCCCAAGCAAGTTGAACCACTCCGTGCAATCATCCCACGACAACCGCTCGTTCCGTTCGGTCCAGATACCAAAGCCGAGGAAATAGCTTGGCAACTCGGAATATGCGATTGAGTGCCTGGCATAGACATTTTCCCCGCATATGCGCCAGCCATCAGGGATGTCATTATGAATGCTTCCCCAAAGAGCCTTCGCCCAATCGCGGCTAACATGGTGGCGGCTATCCAGCGAGCGTGCATAAAACGCATCCCGCATCATGCTCGTGCATTCACCGTCCATCTTTTCGGTAAACACAACCTCGTTAGCATCTTCGAGATAACGCAAAGTTGAAATCCGCCTATCATCGTTTTCAAGATTCGGAGAATCCAGAAGATGCATAGTGCGCGGGTATTTGACTTTGTTCAAAAAGTCGCCAAGGAGTCCGGCGTCGAGAAGCAATTTTTGCACTTGCGGCTCAAAAAACATCTCACCCTTGAGACGCATGGCGCCAACAAAGGGATTCCCCCACTTGTCATAGCGCGTGCCCGGCTCAAAATGGTCAGGAAGCACAATGTTGGTAATGCCCGCGCGCGCGCGCAAATCCCGCGCATCCAGAACCGTGCTCTCGGCGACAACATGACACTCGGAGCACAAAGCGACACCATTTGAAAGATAGTAACCGCCGTCATCAAACAGAGAACGGTCAATCAGGTGGTGAGCGTCAACCCCGGGGCTGCCACAGGCAACGCAACCCCCGCCCGCCGCGTCAAGAACACGGCAAGAGAATTCCTCTCTGGCAAGAAGGCGTTCGGGTTTCTGTGAGAAATGAGGCATGGGTTTAAGATACGGAAGTTGAGAGGAAATAAGGAAGAGGAAAAGCTTTGCCATTGTGAGATTGTCATGCGGCGGGGCGAGAATCAACCCTGAAGTTATGAAGCGCGCATCCGATGAGCATTACTTTGTCGGGAATGCCGGGTTTTCTGGTTCGCAGAATGTCCGAGCAAATGCGTGAGCGTTTGACCCCGGCGATGGCATGTTCGACAACGATTCGTTTGCGCGCAAGGCGCTTATTAAAGGGCTTGTTTCGCGATTTTTTACCATTGGGCCGCCGTTCGGGTGTTCTCACCATGGCATGAGGTTGCGTGTAGCCAGCAAAACCACGATCACCGAGCACAGTTGACCCACGGGGGAACCGCCACTTCTCGAAATCGATGCAGTGCTTGTCATGCCATCTACCAGGGCGGGTTTGTCCCAAAAGCACAACGCGTTTATCTCTGACAGCGATGATATTTTTGACGGCGTATCGCTTTTTGCGCCCACTGTAACGGGCCTTGCGGGTCATGCCGTGCTTGGGTCGGCAACAAGGGCGGTCTGTGCCATCAACGATAAACGTGAG
>Ga0247840_10007106_pt1 | contig 15697 bp, 16 predicted proteins | sample LaCruzMarch2015__FD_192404 | JGI IMG/M metagenome (GOLD analysis project Ga0247840, IMG submission 192404) | Freshwater microbial communities from meromictic Lake La Cruz, Castile-La Mancha, Spain - LaCruzMarch2015_17m | ecosystem: Environmental > Aquatic > Freshwater > Lake | place: Spain... | reverse complement strand
TGGTATGAAACCTCAATTTGGCCTGCTAATGCCGATCCTCCCCGGCCTTGATGGGGTGCAAAAGATGAGTAAAAGCCTCGGTAACACTGTTGGTTTAAAGGAAGACCCCCTATCGATGTATTCCAAGCTGGAAAAGGTGCCCGATGGGCTGGTGGATCAATACATCACCTTGCTCACCAACCTCGAATTAGGGGCATTGCCCAGCAATCCCAGGGAGCGGCAAATGGCGATGGCCCTTGAGGTAACCCGCTTACGCCATGGCGATCGGGCAGCTGCCGCAGCCCAAGCCGATGCCGCCAATTTGGTGGCTGGTGCTGCCGCCTCGGCTGAAGTGCCTGAGGTTTCACTTGGGGCTGTGAATTTTCCAGCCAAGGCCTTTTATCTGCTCAGCGCCGCGGGCATTTGCAGCAGCAGTGAAGCAAAACGGCAGATCCAAGGCGGTGGTGTGAAGTTGGATGGTGAAAAATTGAGTGATCCCAACCAGGAATTCCAAACTGCAACTGAACTAGAAGGCAAGGTGTTGCAGTTGGGCAAAAAAATATTTCGGCGCTTAAAAGCTTTATGACCACCATGATGAAAGCCTCCAACCAGCTGGTTGTTGCCCTTGATGGCATGGCTCCGCAGCAGGCGTTGGCTTTTGTGCGCTCTATCCCAGATTTGCGCTGGGTGAAGGTGGGTTTGGAGTTATTTGTGGCCGGTGGCCCCGAGGTGGTAACTGAATTGCGGCGCCTCGGCCTAGAGGTGTTCCTTGATCTGAAGTTTCACGATATTCCTGCCACCATGGCCGCTGCTTGCCGCCAGGCGGCAAGTTTTGGTGCTGGCCTGATAACGGTTCATGCAGCGGCAGGCTTGGCGGGGTTGCAGGCCGCCCAAGAGGGGGCGATTGAAGGGGCAACTGCGGCTGGTTTACCACTGCCCAAATTGCTAGCCGTAACGGTGCTCACGAGTTGGGATCCCCTTTCTTTTGCAGATCAGTTGGCGATTAGCGAACCGATCGATCGTTATGTGCATCGCCTTGCCCAGTTGGCCACCGCTGCAGGTATTGCCGGTTGTGTTTGTTCACCCCTCGAGGTGGCAAGTTTGCGGGCAGCCCACCCCCAGCCTTTTGCCCTTGTTACCCCTGGCATTAGGCCCCATGGCAGCGATTGCAATGATCAAAAACGGGTGCTAACCCCTGGCCAAGCCCTTGCCGCTGGCGCTAGCCAGTTAGTAATCGGTAGACCAATAACAACCGCTGCAGATCCCGCTGCAGTTTTCAGCCAGTGCTGCCAAAGCCTTTAAGCAGCTAATGGAATAGGTGAAATCAAATCCGTATAAAGCTGTTCAAGGGCGTCGATATTGCCCTTGAGGGTGTAGCGCTCCAGTACCCGTTCCCGTGCCCGGCGACCCAATTCTCTGCTCAAGATCGGTTGTTCCCGCAGCACTGGCAAAAGCGTTCGCAGTTGGGTTGTTACCCCTTGGGTGCTGATCACAATGCCCGCTCCACCCTCCAACACCTCGCCATCGGCGCCGGCATCGGTGGCTACGCAGGCTGTGCCACTGGCCATGGCCTCCAGCAAAGCAAGCGATAAACCTTCAACTAGGGAAGGCAGCATGAAAACCTCTGCCACTTGCAATAAAGCAAGCCTTACTGCTTGATCTGCTTCGTAGCCCCACCAGATCACATCATCGTTGCTGTAGTTGGCTTGCAGCGCTTGGCGCAATGGTCCATCACCAACCACCACCAGAACGCAGCCGGGCAGTTGCACTAATTTCCAGGCGCGTAGCAGTGCTTCCACATTCTTTTCTGTTGCCAACCTGCCCATATAAAGGAAAACCCGTTTACCTCTAAAGCGTTCGCTTAATTGGGAAGCACCAGGCCGCCAAATATTTGGATCCACCCCATTTGGAATAACAGCAAGGGTGCTTTTAGCAACACCAAGGCGGATTAATAGCTCCGCCTGCAGCTCTGAAAACACCACCACCCGATCAAATTTTGCTAACGACGATGCATAGAGTTGATAGGTGAGCTGTTGTCCACCGGCTGTGATGTTGCGCAGCCCGGCATCAAAGGGCGGGTGGAAGGTGGCTACAAGCGGCACACCCAATTGTTGGCATAGTTCGGGCAGGCGGAAGTCAAGCGGTGAAAGGGTGAGGCTTGCATGCACTAAATCGGGCTGAAATCGCTCCAGTGATTCCCTTAATTCGCGACTAGCCCGCGGTGATGGAATCGTATACATCTGGGATTTCACCAGATAGGGCAGGGCTACCTCCGGTTCCTGATCGTTGTGGCTCTCTGAATTTGCCTGGAGGCTGGGGGTGTTGAAGTGGATAAAACTAATGCCATGGCCTCGTTCCTTCAGGGCCTCAGTTACGGCAAGGCCATAGGAAACATTCCCGCAAAAGGGTGATTTTTTGCCAAGCCAGGCAATACGCATTCAACGGCAAGGGCACTCCAGCTAAGAAAATTAGCAGCGGTCGATGGGTTTTATGCCCCAGGGGCGCTCGAGCAGCACTCCGGCAAAGAGGATCAGGGCCAACATCAACAGCACTGGTTTCAGCCCCACACTGCTTACTAAGGCCCCAGCCAGCACTAAAGGCAGGCTCAAGGCAATATTCACAAGATTGTTTTGCAGGCCAAAAACTTTGCCCCGCAGATGTTCAGGTGTGTCTTCCTGGATGGTGGTTTGGGCTGGAATGCCAAGCAGGGCAGCCCCAACTCCTAAAACGCAGCAAAGCAGCAGGGTGGGCCACAGGTAGGGCTTCAACTGAGCCAGTAGCACCAATGAAAAACCCATGGTGCCCAAACCAACGCTTGCCAGTGAGCGGCGATGGAATTTATGGCCCATTTGTGCCACCAGCAGGGCGCCAAGGGCGAGGCCAAGGCCACTCATGGCAAGTAATACGCCAAATTTGGTGGGCCCCAACTGCGCCACCCTTGAAGCAAGGCTGATTGAAAGCACATAAAGGGCTGCTAGCAGGCTGTAGAGCACTACCAGGTGCAGCACAGCCCCCCGCACGCTGCTGCGATCGGCCAGAAAGTTGAACCCTTCTTTGATATCCAGCCAAACGCTATTGCCGCTGCTTTCACGCACCTGCTCATTTGGTTTAACAAACAACAAAATCAGGGCGGCGCCGCCGTAGGCAAAGGGCACCAACAGGAATTCACCCCCCTGCAGGCCAAGGGCTAAGCAGCCTTGGTGCAGCAGCTGTAATACCGGTTCACCAATGGCATAGCCCACGATTGTGGCCGCCATGGTGGTGGCGGTATACAAAGAATTAGCTGGCAGCAATAGGGATCTATCCACCAAAAGGGGAATGGCTGCCTGTTCCGCCGGCGCAAAAAATTGAGTAAAGCAGGATTCCAAGAAGGTAAGCACCACTAAACCCCAATAGCCCCAGCTGAGCCCCAGCCAGGTGGGGCCTGGCAGCAACATCACAGGCACAGCGAGTGCTAGTAAGGCCCTCAGGGCATTGGATGCCACCATCACAGCCCGTTTTGGCCAGCGGTCTGCCCATACACCAGCAACGCTGCCAAGCACCATTGCCGGCAGGGTGTTGGCGGCGTAGATGCCTGTGGCCAGCAAAGTGATCAGCTGGGCTTCATCGGCCCCTTGGCCGGGGGCCAAATTTGAGCCTGAGCTAAGGCCCCGTTCGCGAATTAATTCCGCTGCTCCCGCTAGGGGGCCGCTATCAACGCCAGTGCTCTGGGCCCAGGTTTGGGCGATCAGAAACACCATCAACACGATCCAAAACTTATCGCCTAGCTGCGAAAAAATTTGGCCAAGCCAAAGCAGCCTGAACTCCCTCAAGAGCAGCACGGCCTCTAGGCCATTTGGTTTGTTTTGCTGCTCGCTCACCTGCTGATCTGTCCCCGCCCTGCGGCTAATCCTGCCTCAGCAGGGCAAGGGAACGGGGGCTGCGCCCTAGATGTTCGCTACACCAAAAGCTGATCAGGGTTAAAAGCCTTTGCCACACAGGAACGGGTCCCATCAAACTGCCATCGCCGCAGCGGGGTAATTGGGGGCGGGGCAGCCGTTGTAGTAGTGCCAGTTCAGAAGCGTTCAACAGCAACACTGCCCCTGGTTGGGGACCAATGCAAAAACCTTCGGCGGGGATCACGCTGCAGCGCCAGCTCCAGTTGCCAAGGGGGGGCTCCAAGGGCTCACCGCTACGGCAATCGCAGCTAAGGGGTAGGGCATAACCAGCCAGTTGCATTAATTGCACTGCTGTTTGCACGGCTGTGGCAAGGGCTTCAGCTTGGCGTTGGGCCGCTGGCGCCTCAAGCAATTGCTCTAGTTGATCTAAGCGGTGTAACACCAGATCAAGAAACCCTTCCAGCGGTTGGCCCTGGGGCACCAGCAGTAAACAAAGCTCCAAAAGCCATTGGGCGGCGGCCAAGGTATCCAGGTGCTTGCCAAGGCGGCCATAGCTATGGAAAACGCTGATTTGGCCCAGGCGATCAAGGCTGCGGCCTCGCTTTACTTCACCCCTGAAATGGGTGAGCACATTGGCGGCAGCAAGGCGGCTGAGCGGTTTACGGGCACCACTGGCGGCAATGCGCACCAGGCCTTCCTCGGCGCTTAGCAGGGTGAGCAAACGGTCTTGTTCGCCTAGGGCACTTGCCTGCAGGCAGAGGCCCTCCACCTGGCGTTCATTCATCAGCCCCGTTGTTCCTTGGCAAGGGCTACCCCACGGCTGGTGCCAAGCCGTTCAGCGCCCGCCTGCACAAGGGTTAGGGCCTGTTCAAGGTTGCGAATGCCGCCTGAGGCCTTCAGCTTTGCTTGACCCCTGGCCAATAATTTGAGGCGTTCCACCAGGGCTGGTGCCACCGCAGGGCCATAGCCACTGCCGGTTTTGAGATAGGCCACGCCTGCATCTAAAGCCACTTCCACAAGGGCTTCTAGCTGGCTTGAGCTGATTTGATCGGCTTCAAGGATCAGCTTTACCGGTAAACCCAGTTCCACAATTGCAGCGATTTCATCGTGCAGGGCAGTGAGTTCGCCGTCGATCAACAGGGCAAAATCGGGCACTAAATCAAGTTCATCAGCCCCGGCTTCGGTGGCGAATTCAGCCTCCACCCTTTTTATTGCGCCAACTACGGCACCAAAGGGAAAGCCCACCACACTCACCAATTTTGTTTTGCTAGGGCTGCGATCCCCCAGCAAACGGCGGCCTAGGGGCATCCAGCGGGAAGCAAGGCAAACCCCGGCAAAGCCGTAGTGCAAAGCCTCTTGGCAGCATTGCTCCACCGCCTGCTGGCCCTGGCGGGGATCCAGCAGGGCATGGTCGATAAGCGGGGCGAGATCAGGGCTTTGGGAAGGGGGCAACTGGTTTAGCTGCGGGCTTGGATCACACCGTATCCGCCGTGGTTGCGTTGGTACACCACCTGGAGTTGACCCGACTCCTTTTCACGGAATACATAAAAGTCGTGGTCGATCACCTCCAGTTGATGGATTGCTTCGTTCACACTCATCGCAGGCATGGCGTAGTACTTATTGCGCACTACCGGGGCCGGTAACTGGGGTGTGCGGCCTGCGGTTAGGTCGCCTTGGAGATCTACTGCTTCCGCTTCAAGGCTGCTGGGGCCGTGGTGATGGTCGCTGCGGCGATCTTTATGGCGCTTTAGCTGGCGGGCAAGTTTGTTTGCCACCAGATCGATGCTGGCGTAGAGGTTTTCGCTGCGTTCTTGGGCCCTGATAACGGTGCCAGCGGCAAACAGTGTTACCTCCGCTGTTTGTTGTGGCACCCTTGGATTACGGGCTACGGAAAGGTGCACATCCGCCTCCTGCACCAAACCATTGAAATGGCCCACGGCACGGGAGAGCTTGTTTTCGGTGTAATCCCTCAGTGCTGGGGTGAGCTCGAGATTGCGGCCATGGATCAGAAGCTTCATGGGTAGACCTCCTGGTGGGTGTTATCAATGTATGGAGGAAGCCATGGATCGGGTATTGCCGGCTGCATTCCTTTGTGCTCTCTCTAGGTTTGTGCCCCTAGAACAGGCATGGCAGTGGCAGAGGCAATGGCAGCGCTTATTAATTCGCAATCAAAACCAGGCTCAAATACCAGAACTGCTGCTGCTGCTTGAGCACCCCCCTTGCTACACCCTTGGCCGCGGCGCATCTGAGCAATTTCTTGGCTTTGATCCCGCCACACCGCCGGCCCCCCTAGTAAGGCTTGATCGCGGTGGCGAAGTAACCCATCACTTGCCGGGCCAATTGGTGGCTTACCCGCTGCTGGATTTAAAGCGCCATCGCTGTGATTTGCACTGGTATCTGCGTGAATTGGAGGGGGCGGTAATCGATGTGTTGGCTCAACTTGATTTATTTGGCGAACGGCGGGCGGGGCTCACAGGCGTGTGGCTTGAGGGCAAAAAGGTTGCTGCCATTGGTGTTTCCGCCCGTCGCTGGGTTACCCAGCACGGTGTTGCCCTGAATGTGAATTGTGAGTTGGCCGGTTTTGCTGCCATCAAACCCTGTGGCCTAGAGCTGCCGGTGGGAGGGCTGAACCAATGGCGGCCAGGTTGCAGTGTGGCCCAGTTGCAACAACCTTTTGCCGATGCATTGGCCCATCGGCTGCAATGGCGTTCGTTGCAGCCAATCAGCGAGCAGAATCTGCTCACCTTTATTGATCAAGATGGGCTTGGCCTGGGTGCGCTGGAGTGGTGATCGCCAGGACCAACGGGCCCTAGCGGCTCAGCCTGATTACTCAGATCTGCAGGGAATAGATGGTTTATGGCCCCGCTTAGCCCAAAGCCATGGGAACCTGCTGGCCCTTGATCAAGCCCATGGGCCAGCACCGGAGCAGCTCAGTTTTGCCCAATTGCATCGCCAAATTGGTTTAGTGGCTGCGAGTTTCCAGCGCTTAGGGGTTGGGGCTGGAGATGTGCTGGCCCTATTTGCTGAAAATGGACCCCGCTGGTTAGCGGCAGATCAAGGTTTGATGCGGCTTGGGGCTGCAGCTGCGGTGCGAGGTAGCCAGGCGCCCGTTGAAGAATTGGCTTTTATTCTCAGCGATGCCAAGGCCAAGGCTTTGGTGTTGGAAGATCCCAGTCTGTTGCGAGCTTTGGCTCGAGCTGGCGATCTAAAAGAGATCGCTTTTGTGTTGCTGCTCCATGGGGAAGCAGTGGCGGAACAAGGTTTGGCGGAACAAGCTTTGGCAAAACAAGGTTTTGATGCACAAGAGTGCAATCTGCCAGCGGTTTACAGCTGGCTTGATTTCCTTGCCCTTGGCGCTGGTGCCAGCTGTGACAAACCTTTTGAAGCAGCAACTAGCCGTTTAGCAACGGTGCTCTACACCTCTGGCACCACAGGCCGCCCCAAGGGGGTACCCCTTAGCCAAGCAAATTTGTTGCATCAAATTCGCAGCCTTGGGGTAGCTGTTAATCCCAGGCCAGGCGATCGGGTGTTGAGCATCTTGCCGATATGGCATGCCTATGAGCGCAGCGCCGGTTATCTGTTGCTGTCCCGCGGTTGCAGCCAGAGCTACACCAATATCCGCCAGTTCCGCAGCGACCTGCAGCGGGTGCGGCCCCACTACATGATCAGCGTGCCGAGGTTGTGGGAATCAATCCATGCTGGTTTTTGCACGGCCCTTGAGGCCATGCCACCCCTGCGGCGGCAACTGCTCACTAAAGCCCTAGCGATCGCAGAGGCCCATGGGAATGGCTGGCGTTGTTATCGCAACCTGCAGGAAATGCCCCAGCCCCTAGTGGCAAGGCTGATGGGCCTGCTTAAGGCGCTTGCCACCTGGCCGGCAGCTCAATTGGCGGCGTTGCTTTTCTGGCCTGCGGTGCGGCGCCAGCTAGCTGGCGGCAGTTTGTTAACGGCCATCAGTGGCGGTGGCGCCTTGCCCAAACACATCGATTCTTTTTTTGCTGCGATCGGTATCCAGCTATTGGTGGGTTATGGCCTCACTGAAACCAGCCCCGTGCTCACCTGCCGCCGTGCTTGGGCCAATCGCACCGCCAGTGCCGGCCGGCCACTGGGCAACACGGAATTGCGGATTGTGGCAGTTGAAAGCACCGCTGCCCTTGGGGAGCGCCCGATTTTGAATTGGGGTGAAAGGGGTTTAGTGCTAGCCCGCGGACCGCAGGTGATGGCTGGCTACCTGGGGCGCCCCGAGGCCACAGCAGCGGTTTTAGACCCTGAGGGTTGGTTTAACACCGGCGATTTGGGGCTGCTGCTAGCCGATGGCTCCTTATTTCTCACCGGAAGGGCAAAAGACACGATCGTGCTCAGTTCTGGCGAAAACATTGAACCGGGTCCCCTTGAGGATCAATTGGCGTCATCTGAGCTGGTGGAACAGGTGATGGTGGTGGGCCAGGATCGACGTCAATTAGGGGCATTGGTGGTGCCTAGGCAGGAAGCACTGCAGGCCTTTGGCTTGGCGCAGGGCCTGCATGATCAGGCTGCACTTCTGAAGGCGCTCACCAGGCGCTTAAACAAGCTGCTTTCAGAGCGCCGTGGCGCCCGCGGGGAGGAACGTTTGGCGGGGGTTGCCCTGGTGGAACCATTCAGCCTTGAAAACGGTTTGCTCACTCAAACCCTCAAGCAAAAACGCGATCGAATTGCCGAAAGGGATGCTGCGGCGATTGACCAGATCTACGCAGGCTGAGAGGCTTGGGCGTCGGAATTCCACCAGCCATGGCAAATCAACTCTCGATTAAACGCAACATCACGATTCGGGCTGTGGTTACGCCCCGCTGGAAGGAAGAGGCCGAGCGTGAAATCAGCCAGGCGATCTCCACCACAGATCAACAGTTGGCCCAGTTGGAGCAGGAGGGCCAAGAGGTGGTGAATGAAATTCGCCGCCAGAGTGCAAATCCCCTCGACCCCCGCATCCAAGAACAAGTTGCTGGGGTGCAGCAACAGGTGGCAGCTAAGCGGGCTGAACTGGAGGAACAAAAACGCAACTTGTTAGATCAACAGGTGAGTGTGCAAGGGCTTGAAATGGAGCAAATCGTTGACCAGGGGCAGCTGGAAAGCAGCTGCACCGTTGAGGTGGGCGACAATTTGGTTGAAAAATTACAAGCCTCAATCGTGGTGAGAGATGGGGTGGTGGAGTCGCTTAGCGAAGGTGCTTGAGCTGCGGCGATAGGATCCGCCAAACGCAGTGCTGAAGCAGCGGATGGCAACCTTCGAGATCTTCATGCCGGCCCTCAGTTCCACGATGACTGAGGGAAAAATCGTGGAATGGCTTAAGCAGCCTGGCGATCGGGTGGAACGGGGTGAATCGGTGCTGGTGGTGGAATCGGATAAGGCCGATATGGATGTGGAGTCGTTTGAGGCGGGTTTCCTTGGGGCAGTGCTACTGCCTGCTGGTAGCACCGCCCCGGTGGGTGAAACGATCGGCTTGGTGGTGGAAACAGAGGCGGAATTAGAAAATTTGCGGGCTAACGGCACAGCCACTCCTTCTCCAACAGCCACTCCAACAGCAACAGCACCACCAGCTGCAGTTCCACCCCCTACACCGGCACCAGAAGTAAAAGTTGAACCCATAGCAGAGGTTGCCGCTGTGGGGGGCAACCGTGTAATTGCTAGCCCCAGGGCCCGCAAGCTGGCCCAACAGCTTGGTGTGAAGCTTGAGGGCTTGCAAGGTAGTGGACCCCATGGCCGCTTGGTGGCGGCAGATGTGGAAAAAGCAGCCGGCAAGGTGCCAAGCATTGCTCCAGCATCAGCAGCAGTTGTTGTGGCTGCTCCAGGTGAAACAAAACCCTTCAGCACGCTGCAGCAGGCGGTAAATCGCAACATGATGGCCAGCTTGGCCACCCCAAGCTTCCGGGTTGGTTACACAATTACCACTACTAAACTTGACGCTTTCTATAAACAAGTAAAGCCAAAAGGCGTAACCATGACTGCCCTTTTAGCAAAGGCAGTGGCCCTCACCCTGGTGCGCCATCCCCAGCTGAATGCCGCCTACAGCGACGCTGGCACCAGCTTCCCAACAGCGATAAATGTTGCGGTTGCGGTGGCCATGGAAGGTGGCGGGCTGCTTACGCCCGTATTAGCCCAAGCGGATCGAGTTGATCTCTATAGCCTTTCGCGCAACTGGGCTGATCTTGTAGCTAGGGCCCGCACAAAACAACTCAAGCCAGAGGAATACAGCAGCGGCACTTTCACCCTTTCCAACCTGGGGATGTTTGGAGTTGATCGATTTGATGCAATCTTGCCCCCGGGCACTGGTGCGATCTTGGCGGTGGGAGCATCCAGGCCTGTGGTGGTGGCAAACAGCGACGGTTCAATTGCAGTTAAAGCTCAAATGCAGGTAAACATCACCGCTGATCACCGGGTGATCTACGGTGCAGATGCTGCTGCGTTCCTTAAAGATCTAGCCCTATTAATTGAAAACGATCCAGAAAGCCTGGCCCTTTAAAGGAGTGCTGATTTGATTTTACGTTTGCTGCAAACACTTGTTGGTAAGCCACTACAGCGCCATCAAACGGAGGCAGCAACCCTGCCCAACTTTGAGGCACTTGCAATCCTTTCGTCCGATGCATTGTCATCGGTGGCCTATGGAACGGAAGCTGCCCTAGGGGTATTGGTGCTGGCGGGCAGTGGCGCTTTAAAACTGTCGATACCAATCACCTTGGCAATCATTGCCTTGGTGGCAATTGTGGTGCTCTCCTATCGCCAAACGATTGAGGCCTACCCCCAAGGCGGTGGCTCCTATGTGGTTGCGAGGGAAAACCTTGGCACCACAGCTTCTCTGGTGGCAGCGGCCTCGCTACTTATCGACTACGTGCTCACCGCCGCTGTGAGCCTGATGGCAGGCACCCAAGCGCTCAGTTCCCTGTTGCCCCAACTGTTGCCCCATGAGGTGAGCTTTTCATTGATATTGCTGGTGTTGGTGGGTTGGGCAAACCTGCGGGGCGTTAAGGATGCAGGCCGCTTATTTGCTTATCCCACCTATGCCTTTGTTGTGATGGTGGCACTTATGGCCATAGCGGGTGTGCTGAATTTGGCCTTTGGCCATGGTTTCCATGCTGATCCACCGCCACCGATAAAAGCATTGGAGCCATTGGGTTTGTTTTTGATACTGAGGGCCTTTAGTTCTGGCTGTTCTGCCATGACTGGCATTGAGGCCATCTCCAATGGGGTGAAGTTATTTAGGGCACCGGCTGCTGCCAATGCACGGCTCACGATGGTGGTGATGGGGGTGATACTTTCGCTGATGTTTTTCAGCGTTAGCGCCTTGGGTTATGCCTATGGCATTGCCCCAAATCCCAACCAAACTGTGATGGCCCAAATCGGCGGCCGCGTATTTGGAGAGGGCAGTATTTTGTTGTGGGCTTTGCAAATAGCTACGTTATTGATACTTGCCCTTGCTGCTAATACTTCATTTGCTGATTTTCCAAGGTTGGCAGCATTACTGGCAAAGGATAGATTTTTGCCTAGGCAGATGGGCTGGGTTGGTGATCGATTGGTATTTCAAAATGGCATTTTATTTTTATTGTTAGCAGCTGGCCTTGTGATTGTTATTTGCCAAGGTGATACAAATATGGCGGTTAATCTGTATGCCCTTGGTGTATTCACGGCGTTTACATTATCCCAGGCGGGTATGGTGCGCCATTGGTGGCGCTTAAAGGGTGAAGCATGGCTACAGCATTCACTGATGAATGCCCTTGGCGCATTAACAACATTCCTCGTTTTACTGGTGATTATTGTTAGTAAATTCAATGAAGGAGCGTGGTCTGTTGTAGTTGCTGTGCCACTAATTGTGTTGCTTTTAGCTGGGGTTAGGCGCCGCTATCGGGAGGTTTATGGGGCGATGGCACTGCCCGAGGGCTATTGGGCGAATTTGTGTTTACCAAAACGCACGGAACCAATCGGTAATCGCTCCATAGTTTGGGTGCCTTCGATCACAGAACCAACCATTAATGCCTTGCGCTATGCCGCAGCTATTTCTGATCATGTGCTTGGAGTGTGGGTTAAATCGGATGAGGAGGATGCAGCTGAGATAGAGGCGGCCTGGATTGCGGCTGTTGGCGTTAACCCTGGCTTGGAATTACGCATTATGGAAAGCCCTGGTTCCTCCTTGGTTTCGCCATTTGTGGATTGCGTTGAAGCCGAGGAAGACGCCTATCCAGAGCTGTTGCAAACGATTGTGATGCCCATGGCCATCCCCCGTAAACCATTTGATGGCCTGCTTTTAAATCAACGGGCCATCAATATGCGCCAGGCACTTGTTGATCAGCACAACCGGGTATTTACGGTTGTTCGATATTATTTAAATAAATAGATTTTATTTGTTTGATCCAGTAATTAAGTTGATGCAGCAATTAAATCAAGACCAATTGCTCTCGAGTTATAACTTTGAATTGCCTGTTGAAGCGATCGCCCAGCGGCCCATGGAGCCCCGCCATCGGGCCAGGATGCTGAAGGTGGAGGGCGGCGGCCAGGGTTGTAGCCATTTGCAGGTGTGGGATTTGGCGCAACAATTGCGTAAAGGTGATTTATTAGTTGTTAACAACACAAGGGTTTTGCGGGCCCGCCTTAAGGCACGCCGTGCCACTGGTGGTTTGGTGGAACTTTTGGTGTTGGAGCCGGCAGCATTAGGCGGCGGCCAGTGGATATGCCTTGCTAAACCGGCCAAAAAATTAAAAGCCGGTGATTGGCTGGAGTTGCAGGCACCAGATCAGCCGCCCCAACGCTTGCAGGTGCTGGGCTGCAACGAGGCAAGCGGTGGGCGTATTTTGCAATTTCCAAGCGAATGCATTGATGCTGCTGCATTAGAGCCGTTGCTGGTGCGATATGGATCGATGCCATTGCCCCCTTACATCCATCAACAGGATGCCAGCGATGATGAGCGGTATCAAACCCGTTTCGCATCCAGGCCTGGGGCGGTGGCGGCCCCAACCGCTGGTTTACATTTAAGTGATGAATTATTAGATGCTATTAGAGCTGGCGGTGTGGAAATTGCCAGCATTACTTTGCATGTGGGCCTTGGAACATTTAGGCCCCTTGAGATAGAAAACCTTAGTGGGCTGCAATTACACAGCGAATGGGTTGAGGTAACAGCGGATTTGGTGGCTGCCGTTGCGGCTTGCCGGGCTCGAGGCGGCAGGTTGATAGCTGTTGGCACCACTAGTGTGCGCAGCCTTGAAGCTGTAGCTCAATTGAATGGAGGGTTGCTGAAACCCCACTGCGGACCGCTGGATTTAGTAATCCAACCGGGATATAAATTTAAAGTTGTTGAAGGGTTACTCACGAATTTTCATCTGCCAAAAAGTTCGCTGTTGTTATTAGTTAGTGCCCTGATTGGCCGCGAGCGGTTAATGGCATTGTATCGAGAAGCAATTGAAAAAAAGTACCGCTTCTTTTCCTATGGTGATGCCATGTGGATCCCACCAGAAGCGGTACTTAATTCAGCTAAAAGTGAGGCCTTTTAAGCAGCTGCTAAATTAGCGGCAACAAAATCCCAGTTAACTAGCTTATCAAGGAAAGTTGCCATGTAATCAGGGCGACGATTTTGATAATCAAGGTAATAGGCGTGCTCCCACACATCCATGGTTAGAAGTGCTTTTTGGCCGTGGGCTAAAGGCAGATCTGCATTGGCGGTTTTAGTTACTTTCAAGCTGCCTGCATCCAATACCAACCAGGCCCAGCCACTGCCGAATTGGGTGGCACCGGCGGTTTTAAATTGTTCGGCAAAGCTCTCAAAGCTACCGAAATCAGCATTGATCTTTTCGGCTAGGGCACCGCTTGGCATGCCGCCACCTGCTGGCTTAATGCACTGCCAATAGAAGCTGTGGTTCCAAACTTGAGCGGCGTTATTAAACACACCAGCCTTGCTGGCATCACCAGCTACGGCAGTGATGGTTTCTTCCAGGCTTTTATCTGCGAGCTCAGTGCCCTCAACCAATTTATTCAGGTTGGTTACGTAGCCGGCGTGGTGTTTGCCATGGTGAAATTCAAGGGTGCTCCTTGAAATATGGGGCTCGAGGGCATCGAGGCCGTAGGGCAGGGTGGGAAGACTGTGGGCCATGTTTACAGCTGGGGAAGACGTTTAGATCTTAACGATCGGGTTTGGTTTCTTTATGTGCCTAAGGGGCTACCTTCACCAGTTCCACATCAAAAATCAGAGTGGCATTGGGGGGGATCACGCCGCCGGCACCCCTTTCGCCGTAGCCCAGATCTGGGGGGATTACAAGCTTGCGTTTGCCACCCACTTTCATGCCAGCAACCCCTTCATCCCAACCGCGGATAACCCGGCCAGCTCCGAGGGGGAAGTTAAAGGCTTCGTTGCGGCTGTAGCTGCTATCGAACTCTTTCCCATTGGTAAGGGTGCCGCGATAGTTCACCGAAACCTTGTCGCCACTTTTGGCCTCAGGGCCACTGCCAACAACTAGGTCGGTGATTTTTAAACCTGAAGGGGTGGTGCGTTCCTTGGCGGCCACAAGGTCGTCGCCACCAAGGAGGTCGGCGGCTTTGCCTTTGGCAATTTCAGTGTTGTCCGGTGCCATGGCAAAAAGAAGGGGGTTTGGGTCGTTTGGATCCAATTCAAAGGCAGCACGGCTTTGGGCCATAGGAGCTGCTGCGTTAACCATGGGCGTGGGAGCTATCAACTGGCTTGCTAGGGCCACCAATAGGCAGGCAACACACACGGCTGAACTGATCAAGATCTCGCGCATAACTTGGGGTGATCTATGGGGATTCTGTCAGGCCTGTTGGCGCAGCTGCTGCTCTAGGCGATCGATGCGGCCGCGCAGTTCATCCAGTTCCTTTTGGCGGGCTAGGCCCACATCTTGGAGGAAATTATCGAAATTACGTTCCAGTTGCCGTTCCGCTTGCTTTTCCACATCGGGATTTTCACCCCGCATGGCCGCTGTTACTTCATCTACTAGGGCTGTGGCTTGGTTTGGATCCAGGCGGCCGCTCAGCACCCAGTTTTGGGTAACGGCCCGCAGGCGCTCAACCACCAAATTGGTGGTGCCAAGGCCCCGCACTAAAAGTTGTTGCAGGGGATTTGCTGGGTCCATGGGGCTGGCGCTTCTCTAAGCGGTTTAGCGGGCTTTGCTCTTAACCACCAGAAAACGACCGGGTTCCATCAACAACCAACCCTCATCGCGCAACTGACCCATGAAGCGGGTAACGGTTACCCGGGTGGTGCCAAGGCTGCTGGCTAGTTCCTGATGGGTTAAACGCAGGCCAATGCGGCTGCCACCTTCACAGGGTTGGCCGTAGTCGTGGGCGAGCAACTCCAGGAAACCCCTCAGGCGATCATCAACCCGCCGTAAACCCATCAAGGCCAGCAGGGCTTCACTTTGGCGATAGCGACGGGCCATGGCCAGCAGCATCGCCCTGCTTAGGTTTGGATCATCTAGTAATTCATCCCAACGCAGGCAGAGCAGATCGGATTCGCTGAGGGTGATGGCTTCGTAGGGGGTAACTGCACTGAGGGGTTCGCCGAATGGTTCGTTTGGCCCCACTAAACCCAAGAGGGCTTCATCGCCACTCATATAAGAAGTAACAAGTTTCGTCATGCCGCGCACCACGAGCCATACGTGATCTTTCAGCAGGGGTATGGGGCTACCTGCCGGCATTGGCACTAGGTTGCGTTTACTGAAACTGCTTTCCAGCAATTCCCTGAGGCCTAAGTTGTCGCGACTGGCAACCATGCTCAGATGCATCGGAGAACACTGGCAAATGTATGAAGCAATACCTCGATAGCGGGCTAAGGAATGGGGGCAATCTGCTTAAGGATTGGCTAATAATTT
>Ga0247840_10007102_pt1 | contig 15703 bp, 18 predicted proteins | sample LaCruzMarch2015__FD_192404 | JGI IMG/M metagenome (GOLD analysis project Ga0247840, IMG submission 192404) | Freshwater microbial communities from meromictic Lake La Cruz, Castile-La Mancha, Spain - LaCruzMarch2015_17m | ecosystem: Environmental > Aquatic > Freshwater > Lake | place: Spain... | reverse complement strand
GAAAAAACAAAATAGAGATATTTTAAAATCATTAAAACAAGCTATTGAATGAAAGTTTTATTTCTGTTTAAATTAAAAAAATCATACTAAAAATTAGTATGATTTTTTCGTTGCTGAGTAGTTACTAAATTGTATTTTGTTAAAAAGCAACATTATTTTGTCTATGACTTACTTTTTAAGTGAATACAATACATAATATTATATTATGAAATATTCTTTTAAATATTTTGTTAAAATAAAAAAATAAAGTATTTTAATACTCCATTTTTGCAATCTCAATAAATTTATAAATCAAACAATTTTGATCTTTAAAGTCTCAAATAAGCAATTTTCTTGCCTCTTTCGCTTCCTCAAAACTTATTTTTCATATATGTCTTTTCTTTCATAAAATTTCACTATCTACTAATTTTTTGAAATTAATAATAAAATCTTCATCTAATAGAATATTTGAAATAGATTCATATTTTTCCAAATATTCTTTAAAACATTTTCCATAATCAAATAATTCCTCTTCATTAACTATTATTGTTATTAAATGGTACAATCTTCAAACACTTAAAATATATCAAGTATTTACAACAGAGTTTAAAGATTTTTCTAGTACATCGTTTCTTCTCAGTTGTATTTGTCATTTTTTCTTTGCATATTTTCTAAATCATTTAGTGACAAAGCTTTCTATAAGTGTATCTAGTGATTTATGATATGATGTAATAACTCATAAACCATCAGCATTTGGGTTTTCTCATAAATTAAAATAATTTATTTCAGCTGAAATAATATTTTCTACTACACTTGAAGGAGTATTTAATAACAAAATTTCTCAAAAAAAGTCTGTAATCTTTTTAGTGATTATTTCTTCAATATTTTCAGAAAAAAAAGACTCTTTTGTTTGTGTCGTCATTTTTGAAAGTTTTCATTTCGCAATTTTTTTTACTTGAGTCCTAACCTCTTTTTCCATCCAAAGTCTTGCAATAGACAATTTTCTTTTCAAAATTAGGTTTTCATGTTTTAACTGTTCTAGTTCCATTATATTTTTGATTAAATTTTAAATTTAATTTTTTGAGCCCCTTTCTAAGTAGAGAAAGGATTGATCCCCTTGTGGATGAATCCTGTAGACAGATAGAGTTATGAAAAAACTTTATTAATTACATTTTAACATACTTATGTCACAAACACAAAAAAAAGAAATATAGAAAAATTATAAAAATATCAAATTAATATTAACATTTTTTTAATTGCAAATATGTATTCCATTATTATAATAGTATATAATTCCTATCTAAATTAGTTTTACTAATAAATAATCAAAAAATGTATCTAGTAAATTTATCTCAAGATAAATCCAAAATAAATCCTTATATTTCAAATACTTTAATCGAAGCCATAAAAAATACTCTTGAAGAACATAAAAAAACTATTTTATATCTAAATAAGAGATGAGAATATTCTGCATTAATATGCAATAAATGTAACCACTTATTCAAATGTATTAATTGTGATGTAGCGATGATTGTACATAAATATCCTGAAAAATTAATATGTCATATATGTGGTAGTAATAAAGATATACCAAAAAAATGTGAAAAATGCAACAAAGAAAATCTTCAAAAAGTATGAATATGAACTCAACAAATCGAGGATTGTATAAAAAAATTATTTGTAAATCATAATGTTTTTCGTTTTGATGCTGATGCAGTAAAAAATAAATCTGAAAAGGAAAATGCTCTAAAAAATCTAGAGAAAAGCGACATAATAATAGGGACGAAAATGATTACAACTGGTTTTGATTTTAGGTGAATTTGACTTATTTGAGTAATTCTTTTAGAACAAGAATTATTGATTCCAAAATATAATACAGAAGAAAAAGTTTATACAAATATAAAACAATTACTTGGAAGATGATCTAGAAATGGAGAAAAAACAAGTGTAATTATACAAACATTTATACCAGAAAATGATATAATAAAAAGTATTACACAGGATAATTATAAAGATTTTTTTATAAAAACTCTGGAAGAAAGAAAACTTTTTAACTACCCTCCTTATACAGAAATGTTGACACTGGAATATAGAAACAAAAATAAAGAAAAAGCAAAATGATTCATACAAAATCTTAAGAATAAACTTGATATTGAAAATAATGACAAAAAAATCGAAATAATTTTAGTTCCAAATCCTAGTAAAAAATATAATCAATATTATTATAGAATAATATTAAAATGAGAAGAATTAAGAAAATTTTTGGAATGCATAAAACCAGAAATAATGAGAAATAGTTGACTAGTTATAATTTTTGAATAAAAGATTTACCTATCATACCGTGATACCATTAACTTAAGAAATTATTGTGTACTAAGGTTTAAATCCCTCCCCCTGCGGGTACTCCCTTTGAAAAAGGGAAAAATCATGTACATATATTATAACACATTCTCCCCCCTAGAATTTCATTAAAAATGAAAATGAATTAAATTTATCCCTTTTTCAAAGGGGGTACCCGCAGGGGGAGGGATTTAAACTATTGCTTATTTAATGCCTTTATTCCTGTACAAAAGTTTTTAACATAAAAAAGTTTTATGTGCTTGATTTTTAGCTATTTTTTTTTATAATTCACCAATAAATATGCTATTAATAACCTAAGGAATATGAAATTTAAAATAATTACAGAAGTGCTTAAAAAGGGATTGGATGTTGTAAACCATGCAACTGCATCTATTACGACTACTCCTATTTTAGAAAACATATTATTAAAAGTAAATTTTAATAATATTATGCTCACATCTAATAATCTAGAAATGGCTATAGAATATGTTATTTCAGATGGTATTCAGATAGAAACTGAATGATCTTTTTGTATACCTAGTAAATTATTTACAAGTTATATATCTTTAGTTCAAGATGATGAAATAACAGTTGAATTACTAAATGATAGTAGTGTAAAAATAGCTACTTCTAGCTGAAAATTAAAAATTAAATGAATAGAGGCTTCTGAATATCCACTTATTCCAAATATTAGAGAAGAAGTTAGTTTAAACATATCTGGGAAAATAATTAAAAAATCGATAGATAAAACATTATTTTCTTCTGCTGAATGAAACATTAGACCTACTCTAGCTTGATTATATGTAAATATAAAATGAAGAGAAGTGATCTTTGCTTCTACCGATAGTTTCAGATTATCAGAATACAAGACATTACTACCAGAGGCAGTTAAAACAAATTTTTCTCAAATAATTCCTAGTAAAACAGCTTCTCAAATAAAAAATATTTTATCTGATAATGATGAAGTAAAAATTATTTCTTGAGATAACCAAATAGCATTTATATCTTGAAATGTAAAGATTTTCTCTAGGTTACTTAATGGAAAATTTCCTGATTATGGTTCATATTTTCCAACTTCATTTTCTACAAAAGCTGAAGTGAACAGAGTTGATTTAATGTGAGCATTAAAAAAGATTAATTTAGTAAGTCGTGAAAATAATTATTCTATAAAAATGAGTTTATCATCTAGTAGATGAATAGAATTAGAAACTTCTGAAACTCAGATTTGAGAATGAGATGTGACTTTAGTATGAGCTGTTGAATGAGAAAATAATATAGTATGAATAAATTCTACATATTTTTTAGAAGTACTTTGAGTTATAGAAACTACCCATATAAGTATAAGTTTTGAAAATCCGTTGTCTCCTATATTGATATCACCTGTTAATGATCCAGAAAAGAATGATGATACACACAGTTTTAAACATATAATAATGCCTTTAAAAATATAAAATAAATATTATGGATAAAGTAAAAGAATTAATATTACATATTGAGTCATTGAAAAATGATCAAAGATTTAATGATGCCATAAAAATTATAGAAGATTCATTAGTTAAATATAATGGTGATTATAGATTGTATGAAGAATTATCTGATATTTATTTATATAAATGAGAATTAGATAAATGATTGAAATCTGTTAATTATGCATTAAGTTTGAATAATAATTCAGCTACATGAAATTATTTAAAATGATTCATATTATTGTCACAAGACAAAGTAGTAGAAGCAATTAAATATCTAGAATATTCAAATAAAGTTTTATGAAACAATTCTGAAGTTCTTAGGAATTTGTGATGGGCATATACTGTGATATGAAATACTGAGAGATGAATTTCTATTTTAAGTAGAGCTCTTATATTGTCTCCAAACGATGATTTGATTACTGAAGATCTAGCTATGGCATTAATCTGAGCTGGAAAAATCAATGAATGAAATTGATTATTAAAAAAAATTTGAAAGAAAATAGTAGCTTAAAAAATATGTTAAGTTAATAAAATAATTGTATACTTTTGGTTTTAATATATTATTTATGCAAAATTATGAATTTTATAAAACAGGAAATTAAGCCAAAAATTATCTGAATAATAGATATATGAACATATAAAATCAGAGTATGAATATGTAAAATAATTAATAGAGATGTAGAATTAGTTTGATACGGAGAGAAAAGACAAGATGAAGAGTTTATAGAAATGCAAGAAATTCAAAACTTAAAATGAGTATCTGAAAATATATCATTAGCAATAAAAAAAGCAGAAAAAGATTGAGAAATAGAAGTAGAAGATGTTATAATAAACATACCTACAACAAATCTTTTTTTTGAATTTTCACAAATTAATCATATAAGAGAAAATACAAAAAATGATATAAATGACACTGAACTTTATGAAATAATGAAAATAATAGAATATCAAGCTCTTAAAAAACACTTCAAAAACATCAAAGATAGTTCTGGTTATAAAAAATATGATTTAAAACTTATAATAAGTAATATATCTAAAATAACTGCTGACAATAAAGAGACAAAAGTATTAGTGTGAACTAATCCAAGTGAGGTAAATATTTCGATACTTAATGTATTTATTCCCGATTCAAAGTACGAAATTATTTCATACATAAAAAAAGCTATTTGAAAAAATGTGATAAATATTATTCCAAGTGAATTTGCTATAACATGATTATTCAAAGAAGAAAAAAATGTAGTAATAATAGATATATGAAATTCTCATACATCAATTATAGTAAAAAAAGACGGTAATATTGAATGAGCTAAAAAATTAGCCTTTTGAATAAATGATTTAATAAAACAAATCAGAAAAAATTATAATTTAACAAAAAATGATATAATTCAAACTATAGATTTAGACAGGTTCATTTTAGAAAAAGAAAATTTTTTATCGATATTTAAAGATGTATTAATTATAACTTTGGAAGAAATACTTTGAAAAAATATATGTCCGAATAATTTTTTTATGATTTGATGATGAGCAAATAAATTTATAAAAAATCATTTAAAAAATATAAATTTAAATGAATCAAATTTAAATATTATTTGAAAAGTTATATTTATTAATCCAAAAATAGATTTTTTAGATGATAAAATTGAGAATAATGAAGACTGGATAGATAATGCAAAATCAAATATAAATATTTTCGCTATGATAAAAACAACACTAGATTTTATAAAAAAAGATAAAAATAAAATAGAAAAAACATTGAAACAAGTAATTCATGACTTGGAGGCATAAAAATTATATTATTACTTTATTTAAATTTATTTATGAAAAAATTACTTATTTTATGACTATTATTTATTTTTTTAATACTTTGAGGTTGCTTTACTTCAAAATTTGGAAATGTTACTAATAATAATTCTCAAAGTTGAATAGTTGACACAAATTCTTGAATCATAGAAGATAATTCTGGAACTTTAGATGAAAATGATTCTTGAAATACCGAAAATATTGAAAATAATACTGAAACTAGATCTGAAACTGTTTCATGAAGTATTGAAAATGAAAAAAGTAATAGTGATTCTTGAAATACTTTAGATGAAGAAGAAATAGATAATATTTCTTTGAAAAATGCTAAAGCAGAGTATTCAAATAATTTATATAGATTCCAATTTACTATGCCAGATGAATGGGCAGATCTTACTCTAGATTATAAGACTAGTGAAGATAAGCTAATCTCTGATGAAACACCATATATTGCATTTGCTGCAAAAACAACTGATGAAAACTGGTCAAATAATCAAGTAGAAGGTTTTCCAGAATGATATGCAGAATTATTCAGAATATGAATTATTAAAAAATCTGAATGGATTGAATCACTAAAAACTTGTGATAAATGAAATGAACCTTGCTTGACTGATTCTCCTGTACTTTGAGAAAAAGATGAAAATATTTTTGTCCTTTGGTTATGACAGGATGGACCAAGTGATTTTACTATGTTTAATACAGATAAAATGAAGACAGAAAATCCTATTGATTTGATAAAAAAAGGTTTTTCTACAACTGAATAAAACATTTTAATTAACCTTATTGAAAAATGTATTTATTATTACTTATAGTATCTTACATAATATTATACTATTGACTAGCTTTATGGCTACAATATTTTTTTAATGAAAAAAAACAATTACTATATAAATTTTATCATTCAGCAATCATCGTACTACTATTCTTAGTTGTCGTTGTTTCTACAGAATTAATGACAAACGAAATAATATGAAATCGTTTATTACATGCTTTTTGAGGCTGATTTATAATGATTGTTGTAACTCTATTTTCATTAAAAGCATCTCAAGTTAAAATAAATAAATTCCAATTTTTATTTTTATGATTTTTTATAGCTACAACTTTTTGAGTAGTAAATGAACTCACAGAATCCTTCTGACAAATAGTTTTACATTACACTTTTTCAAGTTATTTTAATGATACCTGGCTTGATTTGTGGTCAAATACTGTTGGAGCAATTGTTTGATTGTTAGTGTTTGTAGGATTTGTTGGAAAGAAGAAAAAATAGTAGCTTTCTTTTCAATATTTTGACAATAATTAAAAAATAATATATAATTTAACTAGCTTAATTTATATATAATATTTATAATATGAAAAATACTTCTAGTCCAATAAATGCTCAGAATTGCCCTACATGATTTAAAGAATTCATGTTATTATTTAAAAGTGCATGATTTGTTCCACAATTAGTATTAGCAGTATGATTATGATTGGGGATATGAGCTCCGTGAAAGTTAATTTATGACAAAGGAGAAACATTAGTGAATCATTATAAACATTCCGTTGATGAAACATTAGATCCATCAATTAGGAAAAGAGTTGAATCTGACTCAGGTATCGAAGAATTAAGACATAAATGCTGAGATTCTACTCTTTGAAAATATATTTGTCATCCTGAATGGTTTAGATTAAGACAAACAACAGAAACACACATTGAAAGAAAAGAATGAGAAACGCAAGTTACGGATGCTATTTTTTGATATTCACAAAATTACACCTTAACCTCAGAAAATATACCAAGTAGTAAAGAATTATGAGGATTAATAGATATGCTTATAAAATTTTATGAAAAGTATCCTGACTATTGAGTTTTAGGACTTACTGGATTTACGTCCCCAGAGTGAGAAGAAGAAAAAAATCGTCAGTTGTCAATAGAAAGAGCTGAGTATTTAAGAAAAATTATTGAGAGACAAGCACCACAATTGAAAGATTTTATAACAAAAGTATCCTGAATGGTATGAAAATTATCTTATGAAGATAAAGAAGAACTTTTAGAAATATGAAAAAAGAAGTGAATAAATAATATTGACGAACTAATCAAACGATATAACAAATGACCTCTAACTCTAGATGAAAAAGACAGAGCAACTATGCAGAGAATATATTTTAGATGAGTAAAAATTGAATATTCTTGAACAAGAACAGTTTATACAACTAATGAGATAGAAACTTGAGAAATAAGAATAGGAGATAATTCAATAACATGGGAAGATCTTTTTATACTTTTATTGCCTCTATTGGCTGGTAGCTTAGTCATCTGAGCTTGATATTTGATAGCTGTGTGAAATTGAAAAGATAATCTTGAAAGAAGGTTCATATCTTCCGAAATTGAATGAAATAATGATAATGCTAATATTTATAGAGAATATTTAGGATGATTCCCTGAAAATTATTTTAATGAATTAGTAGAAATCTTTTCATCAAGAAAAGATGGATTTGAAGTAATAATTGGCGGTACTAAATATAAAAAAGAAAACAGAAAATGGAAATTAATCTCTTGAATATCCCGTTATTCACAAAAAAATGAATATAACAATTCTGTATTTACTGACAGAGAACTTGTTTGAGAAATTGAATATATATATTTATCATGAAGAATTTCCTTATCTGAGTTATATCGTAGTGTATATGGTTGTAGAGAAAGGAGTACTGATTCATTTGAAATTACTTTAAAATAACAAAGTTCAAAATAAAATTTTCACAAAAAAATCTCTCAAATTCTAGAAATTACATAATGTAATCTTAAGAGTCTGAGAGATCTTTTTATTTATGTGTACTATTCGTAACTTTTTCTATAAAAAAATCTTCTAAACTACCCTTTATATCTTTTACATGTTTTCATTCCACCAACATATGCCCTTTATTAATAATACTTATTCTATCACATATGCTTTCAACATCTGCTAAGATATGGGTATTAAAAAATATAGTTGTTCCTTCTTTTTTAAGTGAAACAAGTAAATCTTTTACCATTTTTCTTCATATCGGGTCAAGTCCACTCATTGGTTCATCCAAAAATAAAAGTTTTGGTTCATTTATAATAGATTGAGCTAATCATATTCTTTGTAACATTCATTTAGAATATTCACTTAATCTTTTATTTCAATCATTCTCAAGTCCAACTTTTTTTAACAATTCTTTTACCTTTTTATCAAGTTTTTCACCTTTTAGTCAGAAAAATTTTCAATTAAATTCTAAAAATTCTTTTCAAGTAAGATGTTTATATAAATAAGTATTTTCTGGCATAAATCATACTTTTTTCTTTGACTCCAGAGTCAAACCATCTCTACCAAAAATATGTATTTCTCAGGCTTCAGGCTCTATTAATCACATTATACATTTCATTGTTGTAGTCTTTCCTGCTCAGTTTGGTCACAAAAAACCATATATTTCGCCTGCTTCCACTGTAAAATTTATTCAGTGTAATACTTTTTTCTTTGATAAAGTTTTTTCAATTTTTTTTACTTCTAAAATTTTCATTTCAATAATTTATAAATTAATAATCGAGCAACATTTTAATAAGTTTATGAATAAAGTAAAGCAATAATTTGATTTTTTTTAAACAAATTATATAATTCTTTTTATATAGATTTATATACTAATATTAAAATTATGTTATCCAAAGCGAAAGAGGGTATTGAAAAAACATTAAAACACTTAGAACATGAATATAGTAAGCTACAACTAGGTAGAGCAAATCCAGTTATGGTAGAATGAGTTATGGTTGAACAATATGGTTCTCTACAAAAAATACAAAACATTGCATCAGTTAGTAATATGGATTCACAAACTTTGATGATAAAACCATGGGATAGAAGCTTTATCCATGCAATAGCAAAAGCTATAACTGAATCTGGTTTATGATTGAATCCTCAAACAATGGCAGATTCAATTATGATAAAAGTGCCCCCAATGACAGAGGAAAGAAGAAAAGAAGTTTCAAAAATAGCAAAAAAAATGTCTGAAGAAGCTAAAGTTTGAATAAGAAACGCTAGATCAGAATCGTTAAAAGGTATTAAAAATGCTGAAGATTCAAAACTAATATCAGAAGACCAAAGAAAAGATTTAGAAAATGAATTACAGAAATTAATAGACGATGCAAATAAAAAAGTTGATGATCATTATAAACAAAAAGATGCTGATATAATGAAAATGTAATTTATATTGACGAAACTAAAATAATTAGTTTAAAATAAATTTGCATATAATTGCTTTTTTCATATAATCTCTCGGTAAAATATATTTTATATAATTAATAGACAGAAGATGGCTAAAGGGAAAAGAACTTATGTTGCTTTTTATTCTACTCAAACTGGAAATATGGTACACACTACAAATATTCAAAAAAAGAATTTTGAAGCTGGAACTAAAGGACCTACTTTAAGAAAATATAACAAAGTAACTAGAAAACACGAAGTGTTAAAAATGAAAGAAATTAAAAAAGGTTAATCGTAAACGATTAACCTTTTTTAATTTCTTTCAAACAAGATTTCTCCCTTTCTCAAAGGGAGTACCCGAAGTGCAACGAAGGGGGAGGGATTAGCTCTTAAATGTATTCTTAACTATAAATTCATCTACTTCTTTGTCCAATTCTTCAGGAATTATTTCATTTGTTGAAACTGTATTTACATCTTCATCTTCATGAAAAGCTTCAATCATTTTTTTAATTTTTAATGCTTTATCAAATTCTGTAATTTCTACTTCATTTTCAGGAACAAAATCAAGTTTTGCTTCCATTATTTCGATTTTATTTTCTTCTAAAAATTTTTCTACATCATTAAAATCTTCTATTGATGTAATTATTTTTATATAAGTATTTTCAGAAATAATATCTTCAGCATTTGTTTCATAAACCAACTCTTCTATTTTATCAAAAGAATATTTAGATGTATCAATGAATATTACTCATTTTCTATGAAACATCCAAGAAACAGCTCATGATTCTCACATAGTTCATCCATATTTAGTAAAAATATGTCTAATATTAGCAACTGTCCTATTTTTATTATCAGTTAAAACAGAGACCATCAAAGCTACTCAACCTGGAGCATATCATTCATAAACAATTTCAACTATTTGAGCTGCAGACTTATCTTCACCTGTACCTTTTTTTATTGCTCTATCTATATTTTCATTTGGAACTCCTTCCTTTTTTGCTTTATATACAGCAGCAAAAAGAGAAGGATTTTTATCTGGATCTCATCACTTTTGAGCCGCAATAGTTATAAGTTTAGCATGCAAAGAAAATACTTTTCACTTCACTATATTTACTGCATCTTTTCTTGCTTGTACAACTGGACCTCTTCACATAAGTTATTTATTTAATTTTAAAATACTTTTTTAGTTTATATTAATTTTTACTTTTGTAAAGCTAAATAGCTTAATATAATTAAACGACTACCGGCTGAAGACCGGTAGATTTTACTTTTCGGCTGAAAGCCGACTAAAGTTTTGAATATATTACTACATTACTCTAAAATCATCATCTGGCTCATCTACTTTTTGATTATCTATATAATTTTTCCATACTTCATCTGTAACATTTCAACTACTACAAACCCAATATCATCTTGCCCATAAATGTTGTCTCCAATATCTTTTTTTCAATTCTGGATAATTCTCAAACAATTTTCTTGAACTTGTTCATTTCAATATTTGTACGGCTTTTGATACTGATATATTTGGTGGTATACTTATCAACATATGTACATGATCTCTATTTATTGATCATGAGTATATTCTCATTTCATTTCTTATTGCTATTTCTCTTAGTAATTCCCTTGTTTTCTCTCATATTTCATCTTTCAATATTTTGTATCTATATTTTGTTATCCATACTATATGATATTTACAATCATATACTGTATGTGATGTTGTTTTATAGTCTTTCATACTAAAAATTTTATATTTTAAGTATTGTTAGTTTATTAACTTTTTTATTAAAAGCAATGATCACCAATCCTGCTTAAGCAGGTGGATTTACAGATCCATAAAACGAGACTTTAAACTTAATGAGCCTCTTTCTCTTTGGTTAAAGGGAAAGAATTCAAGATAGGGATTATTTACTAACTAAAATTTTTCAATATTTCTCTAAACCATAGTTTATTTCAGAATAAATATGTCAAATCATAATGAGCTCTTTCTATACTTATTCATCTTTCTAAATAATTATCATCTACTTTCCCCTCATCTAATACATGTTGAATTATTTTTATCTTTTCGTTATAACTCCTTCATCTAGTAGGAAATTTAACTGTTTCAATATTTTTAAATTTTGAGAAAAATAAATATGTATAAAGATTTAAATTATCAGATTTTGCATAAAAACTTCATAATTCTAAAGCTTTTAACTTAGGATTTCATCAAATATCTTTTGTTTTATTAGTTAAATATATAATTCATGATTTTATACTGTTTTCTACTTCTTTTTTCAAAATGTAAAATTCTTGCAAATTTAAATAATTTAAAGCTCTTAGATAAGTTAAAATATCTATATTTTTCTTGGAATTAATTACTTGTAAAGCATCAAAATATAGGTCTACTCTATTTTTAGAGTCATTAATAATTTTATATAATTCTTCTTCTAAAGGGTTTTTATCCAATAATCAAACTTCAATTTTTCATAAAATTGTAGAAATTTGAGAAAAAACATCAGAATATTCATCATCCATTTTTTCTACTTTTTCTTGATTTGATAAATTATTATCCAGTATATATTCTTTGAAATCTGGTCTAAATTTCTTTTTAACTACCAAATCATTTACCACTATTGTACATATATCTTTTGCTCAATATTTATGTTCGGCAAAACAAAGTCAATTATTATATCTACAAAAATCCCCTTCTCAAAATACCTCAAACTTAGTATCTGCGAATTCTGTTACAAGAGATTCTATTTCTCTTAATGTTAATTCTCTTGATAAGATTATTTTATTTATTTTATAATTTTCTAGGAAAAATCTAATAGCTTCGCTATTATAAACTGCTAATATTGTAGAAATATTAATTTTTCATTTATATCACTTTTCTTTTAAATACTCTAAAATGCTTATATTTCAGCATATTATTCAATCAACTCAAATTTCTTCAAATTCTCATACCATTCTTTCTACTAATGGGAAAGTTTGTTCAGTATAATACCAAGCATTTAAGTTCACAAAAATTTCTAATCAATATTTATGAACTTCCTGGACTATCAGTTTCAGAGTTTCAAAATCTGTAATTTGTTCATGTTCTGAAAATCTACCATTAGGACTGACTTCAAAACCAAATTTTGAGCTCCAATATTCAGGATTATAGCCAGTAAAAAACTCATTTGCTCATGATGATACCAAACTTTCTATATATTTTTCTAAATCTTTTGCATTTTTTCATTTTGTAGAAAAACCCAATCAAACAATTTTTTTAAACATAAAAGAAACAGGATTAATTATTAAGTAACCCTAACCTGAATCCTTTCCCTTAAATCTAAGGGCAAGGGGCTCAAAATATTATAATATATAGCCTCCTTCCCTTAGACTTAAGGGAAGGAATTCAAGGATGGGTTAATTGCTTGTATTCGTTATCCCTTAGACTTAAGGGAAGGAAATTATGCCCGAAGGGAGGTTTCCTGTGGACAAGGATGGGTTATCCTCTTCATTATACTCCATAAACAAAAAAATAAAAGCTAAAAATTAGCTTTTATTTTTCAAATCTACTTAAAAGTAAACTTTAGTATTTAACATTCTATAATGCTCTCTAACAATTGCTTGTTCTCTAACTTTTTTCTTAGACAAACCTTTAACAGCATATCTTTCATTCCTAATTTTACTAGACATTCTTGATTGAAAGAACATCTTCTTGTATCTTAAAATTAGTTTCTCATTAGTTTCTCAATTGTTTTTAATTGCGTATATCATGTTTCTATCCCCTTATAAGGAATTAAATTATAAAATAGAAGTAATTAATCACTTCTTAAAGTGAATGGATTATATTTATGAACATTTATTTGTCAAAAGTTAATAATTAAATATATTTATATAGTTAAGTATTTTAATAATAAATAAATAAATGAATCAAGAAAGACTAAAAAAGTTGGAAAGGGTTTCTAGAGAATTGGTAACAAATTTTATATTAGAAGAATTGGAAGATTCTGAAAAGACATTTTGAATAATAACTGTAACTTGAGTAAAAATAAGTTCAGATTTATCATATTTGGATATATTTATTAGTTCATTACAAAATTGAGAAATTTTAGCAAAAACTCTCGCAAAACATAATGCTGAAATACAATGAAGACTAAATAGATCAATAAATATAAGAAAACTCCCTAGAATAAGATTTAGATATGATAATAGCTGAGCTATTTGACAAGAAATATGTGAAACTATAAATAAAGTAATATAATTTAAAGCATGAACATTCATAAAATAATAAAGAAAATATCTAACTTTATTAAAATAAATAAAGTCCGTTCAAACAGAAGTAAACAAATACTTAATAACGTAAAAAACTCTACTTATATAAAAAAAAGGAAAAGTTTTGTTATAAAAAATAATCATTTAGAAAGACTAAAAATATTATGAAATAATTCTAGGAATTATTACATAATTATTTTTATTGTTCTATTGTTAATTACTTTGTATATTATATTATGACCCTCTTTTAAAATAAAATATATCGAAATAATTAGACAAGATGATATAACAAATATGAGTATTTCATATAAATCTTTAGATAATTATAGATGAAAATCTATTTTTACTGCTGATAAAAATGAAATTTTAAAAAATTTACGAAACTATCAGCAAAATATCCATGAAATAAGTCTTAATATAGAGTTACCTAACACATTAAAAATAATTGTTGATTCTTATAAATGAATGTTTAATACAACGATAAATGACAAAACTTTTATTATAACAGAGAACTGAACACTTATACCAGTAGCTTATTCTACAGATTTATATGAATTAATAATAAAAAATAAATTCGATAAAGGAAAATTTTATGACTATAAACAAATATTAAATCCAGAATATATTAATAAAATATTTTCTACAAAGAAATCACTAGAAGAAAATTTAGTAAATATTAAAATTAAAAATGTTATTTACTATGTTATAGAAAGAGAGTTACATATTGAAATAACTAATGGTACTAGAATAATTTTTGATTTAGATTCAGATACAAAAAATCAAATAGAAAAATTAGCAGTATTCAATAAAGAACAATCAGATATAGGAAAAATTTCTATAATTTATATAGATTTGAGAATCAATAACAAAATATTCTATTGTACTAAAGAAAACGAATATCAATGCAAAATAAACATAAAAAGTATTTACTCTGAGTAAATACTTTTTATGTTTATTTTAACTAAACTTTCACCATTTTTCTTATTCATACAATTAATCATCAACTCTTTGTATCTCTAAAATATAGTCTATCTACAGTATTAACAATAATCATGAATAATCCCCTTCCTCTTATAGATTTATGTTTTTCATATCATAATCTTAATTGATGAGCTCTTAAAGTTTCCATTTCAAGAGCACTTTTATGTTTTTTTCATTTTCCAGTATCCTCAACCTCAATATTTATTCAAATACCAATGTCTGATGTATTACATTTTATTCTCATTTTATTATTTCATCACATTTCTGTTCAATATTCTATTGCATTATTATTTAATTCATCTACTATTAATATAAACTTTATAATTACATCATCTGGTAATCATATAAGAGAAAAAATAGAATCAACAAAATCTCTCAAAAGTTTTGTGTTTTTGAAATTCGAAATATAAACAAATTCTAAATCAATATTTCAATTTTGTATATAATTAGATATAAAAGTATTAATACAAAATGATTTCGGAAGATCTTTAATATATACTATATCCATATTTTAGATAATAATTATGACTATTTTAAAAAATTATAACATAATTATAATAAAAAATCAAAAAAACCTGGCTCTTTTCTTTCCAACGTGAAAAAAACACGATTTTCAATACCAGTTTCTATTGTATTTAAAGCCTAAAATCAAGCAATAAAAAAGACCAAAAGTTTTGTAAGAAAAACTTGGTCTTTTTTGTA
>Ga0247840_10007100_pt1 | contig 15705 bp, 11 predicted proteins | sample LaCruzMarch2015__FD_192404 | JGI IMG/M metagenome (GOLD analysis project Ga0247840, IMG submission 192404) | Freshwater microbial communities from meromictic Lake La Cruz, Castile-La Mancha, Spain - LaCruzMarch2015_17m | ecosystem: Environmental > Aquatic > Freshwater > Lake | place: Spain... | reverse complement strand
CCTCGGCAGCGAACAAACGCGCTTTCCCAGATGCAGGATATACTTTAATTCCATCGTAGCCATTATCATACGTTCTGGTTAACTCTTCTGAAGCAAAAAGCCATACTTTATCGCCAGAAGTTGAACCATCAACAGATACAACAGTAGATATTAAATTATCTTCATTTACTTTCGACTTTTTCATTCCTGGAGCACGTTGTCGGTCTGTATTTCCCATAACTACCGAGCTGTAATTCAAATTTACATAAGCATTGGTAGTAGAAGTTCGAACTTTTGTGAGCATGGAACTCATAGAAGGTACTTGGCGAGGAATACCTGCATATCCGGCTAAATTTTTAGGTATTGAAATGTAACTACCCGGAATATCACCAATTTTCGTTGCACTTGCGTTCCAAGCATTATAAGTACCTGTATTATACAGATACACAGTAGCTTCCATATCGCTACCAAACTCAATTTGACGAATATCGATAGCGGCAGTATAAGGATTTGCAAATAATATCTGTCCTGGATAAATTGCGCCTGTAGTTTTAGGTAACTGACCTGAGTTAAAGTTACTATTGACCAACAAACCGCTGAAAGTCAATGTACGTTGTGTTTGAAAACAGAGTTCGTACCCATAAAATGGATTTATGGTTGATGACTCTGTCAAGTACTGCCAATGATTTGCTGTTGTTGTGCCTGATTCAAGTTTTTCGCGAACATATCCACCATAGAATGTAGGCATTGTATTTAGAGATCTCAATGGAATACCAAAAAATTGCCAATTATATCTACTACCCGAAGCTTTGGTTAAATCCCAGGTCGATCTCGAATACATTTCCACCGATGCACTAACAGGATTACCTTGCGTATTGAGGAAAATAAGCGAACCATTTGCTTCGGTCGAACTGGATTTTATTAAAATTCCACTTGTACCAGCCAGATTGCTAATGGTTCCTAATACAGTCATGGTGCGAGTTGTGTTTATTCTAAAAAACTTGCTGGCATTAATAGTAAGATTGTTGTTAAGCGTAAAATCGGTATTTAAACTAACACCTGACGAATTGTCGACCACCATATTATACCCTTTATTATCTAAAAATACATTGTTTTCGATAGTTTGAGCCGATGTGCCAACATACATAAAATTAGTAAAATTAGCGTAAGCATCAAATCTGCCACTTACAGAACTAATTGTATTTAAGAGCTTTACAGTACCATTTAAAGTAACATTGCTTGAATTGTTTACTTCTAAATTAAACACCTCATTGTTGTAGAACGATTCAGAAGGAATAACCTGAGCAGTAGCACCAGCAAAAACCACTTTAGACGAAGAGGCAGATGCATCTATCTGTGCACCATTTGTAAATTGCAGATCTCCTTTTATGGTAAGCGTTTTACCGTTAGTAACTACGCGGTAAGTGTTTTGTGCATTAATAATATTCATTACCGAACGATTGATATCCATAATACAATGACGCAACGGCACTGGATCGAATTCGATAGTAGCATCTGTATCCGGCACTATATTTCCCGTCCAGTTTGAGGCAGTTCCCCAATCAGTAGAGTTTGTACCTTTCCATTTATTCACATTACGCTCCCATGCACCCATGGTTGGCGCTGAAGTAGGACGCGAAAACATTCCATAGTCTAAAACAATTCCTGTTCCGGTGGCAGCTGTTAATGTAACACCTACTTTATAGTCGGTGGCAGTAGTTGTGCCAGCATTTACAAATGTTGGATCCTGATTCAAACTATTGGCATCCTGACCAATTGCACCTTGCATTCCGGCTAAGGTAGTGTAATTAGTACCATATTTACATAAAACACCTCCTGTACCGCTTGCAATATAATCGTTATAATTAACTGTCAAACCTGAAGTTCCGGTAGTTGAATAATTCATTGCAACATGGGAACCTGTACCAGAAGTTCTTGTTCTTGCATTTACAATAATATTGTTACGATAGTTTCGTGTTCCGGTAATATTGCCCGAGAACATAGCATACGACGAATTGTTTCCCGCAGTAGTGCCACCTATATAAATAGTATTGTAATACAAATTGGTTGCTTGCGAAGTACCATTAATATCGTAAAATCCATAAATAACATTGTTTGTAGCATTGCCAAGCGAAATAATATTGTTAGAGAAAGTGGTAACACCAGTACTAGCAATAATACCGTTCAGAATTGCACCTGCGTTGGTGGTCGATATGCTGTGAATAAAGTTTCGACTTACTGTATTGGTTCCTGAAGTTGCGCCACGGTAATATATACCAGAAACATAGCCCACAAAGCTGGCGTAGGTATTGCTTAGGTTGTAAACCAAATTGTTAGTAACAGAACGATTGACAATATTTTCTATTAAATTAATACCAATAACGGACATTTCTAAGTCATTAGCGGTATTTGCATTGGCAATAGTCAGGTTGCGAACGAGATTGTTGCTTACAGTGTTCGAAGTTCCTCCTGAAATTAAAATACCATTAATACGTCCACGAGTGGCTGCTGTAGTATTTGTAGTACTGTTTGTTAAGTTAGCAATAGTATTTTCGTTTAATGTAATGGCACCGGTACCAGCTGAATTAATTCCATAAACAGTTTGGGCATTTCCTGTAGCACCCGAAGCTGCATTTATACTATTGGCGGTCGATAAGCTTCCTATTGTATTATTGCTGATAGTAGTTGCTCCGGCAGTGGCTGTTTTATTTATTGCTGTAATACTTGTTCCGTTAGCGGCTGTGGTATTCGAAGATGTAATGGAAGCAATTGTATTGTTTTCGCAATTCACGGTTTCGCTACTTGCAATATTTACCCCATAAATAAAACTTCCGTTTGTAGCATTAGTAACTGATAACGAACCTGTTCCGGTAGTAGTACCAATTGTGTTTCCTGTTATACTGCCAATATTAACAGCGCCTGCAGCCACATTAATACCATACCAATTAGCGTTTCCGGAGTTCGAATAACTGAAATTTCGGATTACATTAGTATCAATATTACTAGCTATTGAGGTTCCGGTGCTTATATTAATTGCGTAAAACTCATTGCTGTTAGCATTGGTCTTAGTCCATGTTCCGGCAGCCTGAAACGCATTTCCGCCAATATAATTATTCGAAATCACATTGTTATTACTGTTTGTATCTTCGATGGTAATTACTTTGTAAACCGATGCTGATGTTGGCGCAAACGAAGTTGTTTCGTAAAAACTATTTCCCGAAATGGTTGAAGCCGAGCTGTATGACTGAATATTAACGCCATACGAATTGCTCTCTTTGCGAAAGAAATCAAAAATTTCATTCGATAAAATCTTATTTCCATTGTTGTCGTAACCAATTGATCCATTTGACAATACAATATTTACAGGTCTATTGGCTGCCGATAATGACGTTATTTTATTAAGAGTAATAACGTTGTTATTATTTCCCGAAAAAACGGTTGAACCCCCAAATAATACCACAGCTGTTGATGCGCCAGTAGCGCCCCCTTTTATAGTACAATAACGAATTGTATCGCCTACAGCCGCTTCTCTGAAGCGAAAAGTAGAAGTAGCGCTTGTTGTTGAGGTATTATTATTGATAAAAGTAAACTCATAAGCATCGCCACTCCCGTTTACACGACCATCGAATGTAACATTGTCGGCACCATTTAAATCTACCAAAGGAGTAGCTAAGTTTCCGGTAACAGTTATGCCACTTCGGGTTGGATAAATAAGTATGTGTGAATAACTTGCAGCTCCAGTTCCACTGGCATTGAGCACTGCCGATGCTGTTTCGGTAGTATTTCCACGGAATTTAATAATCATATCGCCCTGATAAGTTCCGGCATTGATAACATCAAAAGCTCCTTTAAGAGTTGGGTAAGCATTTTGATATACTAGTCCGTACCAAATTTCGACCGGATTGGCAAAAAACTCCCATGCTCCCATTGTTGGTGCTACACGTTCCACATCTTCGAAGTCGGAGGGTATAGCTGCTAAGCTTGTGCCCGTTAATTGTACACTTGTTTGATAATCGACAGGCAAAGTGCCACCTAAGTTAACAAGTTGTGGATCAACATCTGTACTATTTGCATCGAAGCCGGTACCTGCTTTCCATGCCGCAAAAGTATTGTAAGTAGTACCATCGGCAATTCCAAATTGTTGAGCAAACCGAAAATCGTTATAATTCATTGTAACATTGGTCGTACAATTCAAATATACAGCATAATGCGAAATAGTTCCTGATAAATTGGTTCGTCCATCCCACAAAATATTATTACGCATATCGAGTGTTGCAGGACAATATAACGAACGAAAAGCAAAGGAATTAGAAGTGCCACTTTGAGCCACACCGGCAAGATAAATTGTATTGTGATATACTTTTGCATTGTCATTTGTGCCTGTCCATATTCCCCAAATAGAACATCCAATATTGATATTACTACCAAGATATACAATATTATTTGAAGCAATATAGCTCCCATCGAACAAAGAGATTCCGTGTAAATAAGAACCAGTAGAACCGCTCGGATAAGCCGGAACAACAAAAGTATGAACGAAATTTTTTGATATTACAGCCTCCACAGCATCCGGCCCGTCGTAAAAAATTCCATACAATTCAATTTTACCTGTTGCTGTTGTTTCGATATTATAAACCTTATTTTTAATTATCGATTGAGCATTACCAGAACTATTGCTAATAACAGAAATACCTACAATAGAAGCGTTTGCATAATTACTACCGTTTGATAAACCTGTAGTTTCGATTTTGTAAACTGTGTTGCTTTGAACAATATTTGCTCCTGCATTCGAAAAAATTCCACGTGTACGCGATGCAAGTGTGGTTTCTGTTGTTTTGTTATTTAAATTAGCAATAGTATTGTCAGAAATTGTAATAGCTCCAGTTCCCAAATTATGAATTCCATACAAAATTTGCGAAGTACCGGTAGCTATCGAAGTAGTTTGTACACTGTTTGCAGTTGTTGTACTACCTATTAGATTGTTCGAAATTGTAATTGCGCCGGCTGTCGCAGTTTTATGAATTCCATAAAAATTAGTAGCATTTGCGGCTGTAGCATTTGCAGCTGTAATACTTCCAATACTATTGTTCGAAACAGTAATATTTTGAGTGGAGGCAATATAAATCCCATAAAAAGAAGCATTGGTAGCACCTGCAGTAAATGTTATTGAACCGTTTCCGGTACTTTCGCCAATATTATTTGCTTCAGCAGTACCAATAACCGCAACACCACCTGCAAGATAAATACCGAACCAATTTGCAGCACCCGAATTAGCATAGCTAAAACCTTTTATGGTATTGTTTTGCACGCTGTTACCTAAATTTCCAAGATTTAAATAAATGGCGTTAAAAGTATTATTATTCGCATTTGTTTTTATCCATGTACCAGAAGCCATGGCATCGCTACCACCAATATAATTTCCCGAAATAGTAAAATCAGTTGCAGCACTATTATTAATTCGAATAGCCGAATGCTCTACCGACGCTGATGGGGCAAACGATGCTGTTTGGTAAAAACTATTTCCGGTAATGCTATAGGCATTCGAAAACGAAGAAATATGAATAGCATTGGAAGCTGTTCCCGCAGAAAGGAAATCAATGAAATTGTTATTTCGAATCGTATTTTGGTCGTTCACATAACCCGAAGCACCGACCGAATAAATTAAATTTATTGGTCTATTGGCCGACGAAACATTTGTTAAATTATTGTATTGTATGTAGTTGTCATCATTTCCAATTCCTGATGTTGATGTAGAAATATTAATTGTACCCTGTGAAGTTGATGTACCGGCACCTTTTACATTACAAAACTGAATATAATTGGAAGTAGCAGAATTAATTAACTCGATGGTACGCGCACTGGAGGACGTTGACGTATTGGAAATAATAAGATTAGTAGTACCGCTTTGATTTACACGACCGTCAATAGTAACATTGTCGGCGCCATTGAGTTGAATCATTGAACCGGAAATGGCACCACTAACTGACAGGCTGCTTTGAGTTGGATACAGCACTAAACTTGTAAAATCAGCTTGAGTTAACACTGCCGCAGCCGTTTCGGTGGTATTACCATGTAGCTTTATTGTAAGCGTTCCGGTATGCGTATTGGCATTTATAGCATCAAAAGCATCTTTTAAAGTCTGATAAAACTGTTTTACTGTGCCACCGGTAGCATTCACTTCAACAGGTGGAAAAGTATATTCAATCCAAGTATTGTTTGTGCCACTTTGCACCTCCTGCCATTTGTTGAAATACCCCGATACACCACTATGAATACCGATATCGGCACCTATTTTATTTACATTATCGGCACCATACTTGACAACAATTTTGTTTGATGTTTCGTAAAAACTAACTTGCAAATCCGCATAACGATTATCATTGTAATCAATTTCAATATTATTATACTCAATTGTAAAAACTCTATTCGGACTTGTTCCTGAAGTATTCGACCGCACCCAACTGCCAGCATCACTAACATTGGCATCGAAAACCCCAAGTGCAATAATTTGCCCCAGCTCGGTGCTTCCACTTTCAAGAGTAAAATCTTGAGCTAATGTATAATCCGTATCTGCCAAGCCATCCAATCGTAAAAATCCATTAGTACAAACGCTTAAACTATTGGATGTTGTGTACGAACTATTGTAAAATCGAAAATTGAATGGCCAAGCAATATAGGCTTCATCATCGTCTCCGGTTACAATATTACCTCCTGCCGAGCAGTCTACCCAACTGTAAGTTGTACCAAGCGTACCTGTAGTAGTTTGGTAATTAAAATTTTGGGAAAACACGGCACTTGAAAAAGAAATTACGAATACCAATAAAAACAATTTTGAAAAATTGCGTAGTATTTTTGGTATTAAGCGAATGATAGTTTCCATAAAAAGTTCAATTTTTTACTCACAAAGTTTTAATTTTAAACAGCTTACAAATATAATTCATTTTTTTCAATGTCGTTCAAAACACGTCAAAAATTTTCTATTTTTTTAGATATAAATGTAATATATATTGTTACAACACATTTATTTATAATAAGTTGAATGCTAAAATTACTATTTTTGAATATTTTTACAAAAAAACCAATCAAAAATCAATCCATAAGCATTAAATAGCTGTATATCTACTTATTATAAAAAACAATAATTAATTAATATTGTTCATAAAAAAGCAGTATTGTTCATTTTCGAAGAACAAAAAAAAATAAATATCTGAGGTCAGTAACAAAAAAAAGTTTGTAATAACCTCAAAGAGATTATTACAAACCAATCCATAAATAGAATATCAAATCGAGACCGAAAAGTCAAAATTCAAATTTTCGGAAACACGCGTTTATTGAATACCTTTACATCATAAGTTCTATTAATTCGGCATCCTTTTTATTTAAAAAAATATCGTTGTGATAATGCTCCAACTTGCGCAGCATATATGCCAGCATTCCCTTTTCGGTTTCGTTCAGGTTACCTACAACTACTTTCGAAACGTTATTCATTTGTGGAAGCACTTTTACAAGTTCCATTCTGCCTGTGAGAGTAATTTTGACCCTTACACTTCTTTTGTCAATATCGTCATTGTATTGCTCTACCAAACCCAATTTCAGAAGTCTGTTAATGATTTCTGTTCCCGAGGTTTTTTCCATTACCTGCTTCACTATTAGCTCTGTTTTACTTAAACTTTGATAGGCCATAAGCGTAATCAAAAACGAAAACTCATCGGCAGTATTTATCTTACTTTCTTTCAATGCTTTTTTTATATATCCTTTTGCGTACCGAAACAAGAGAACAATCAAAATCGAAATATCAGTATCGGGCCCTTCCCTCTCGGCAAACTCTTCGGCAGGCAAATCACCTTTAAGTTCCGATATTTTTACGTTCTGAGATACATGATGACTATTCAAAAACCCCAAAAAATCGGTAAAATTTACCTCCGAACCAGTGGTACTTGTCTCCTGTTCGTACAAACTCAGGTAATCAATTAATTCTTTTAAAATTACTTTCGTCTTCATTTTAGTGTAATTATTACAAAGTATGAAAAAAATCAAATCAAAAATGAACTTTTTTGTACTTTATTTGTATTATACAATACATTTATGTACCAAATTGTTCATTTAAGCATTCATTATTTATGCAATTATATCGTAAAACTAACCAACAAATAGCAGCATTAGTTACTAAAAACTATAGCAGTTCGTTTTATTTATCAACACTATTGTTTGATAAAAAAACTCGCGATGCCATTTTTGGTGTTTATGGTTTTGTTCGATATGCAGATGAAATTGTTGACACTTTTGAAGGACATGACAAAGAATACTTATTGCTTAAATTCGAAAAAGATTTAAAAGAAGCATTAAACCAAAAGATTAGCCTGAACCCCATTCTCGATGCATTTCAAACTACTGTAAACAAATTCGACATACCTTACAACTATATTGATGCTTTTTTGAGTAGTATGAAAATGGATTTAGGCAAGAAACTGTATCTATCGAAGAATGAAACCGAACAGTATGTTTATGGGTCTGCAAATGTGGTAGGATTAATGTGCCTGAAGGTATTTTGCAATGAAAACCATGCCCTGTTTGATCAGTTGCTAAAGCCTGCCGAAATGCTGGGTTCGGCCTTTCAAAAAGTAAACTTTTTGCGCGATTTGAAAGCTGACACCGAAGAACTCGACCGATTTTATTTTAGCAATTTTGACAAACAAAATTTCACAGAAGCTGCTAAAAATGAATTAATTGCCGAAATTGAAAATGAGTTTGCTATTGCTTATCAAGGCATTTTACATCTTCCTGGACGTTCGAAATTGGCAGTGCTTACGGCATACAAATACTACCTTTCATTACTTCGAAAAATTAAAAGAACTGATGCAGCATCTATTCTAAAAAAAAGAATTCGAATATCGAATGCCCACAAACTGTTGTTGATGGCTAAAGCAGCTATACAATACAAGTTGAACCTATTGTAAAACCAATATATATGATTGAAAATGAGGTAATTTTGGTCGACTCAAACGACCACCCCATTGGAACAATGGAAAAAATGGAAGCCCACGAAAAAGCACTACTTCACAGAGCTATTTCGGTATTTATTGTAAATAAAGACGGTAATTGGCTACTTCAACAACGCACCAATACTAAATATCACTCCAAAGGATTGTGGACCAACACTTCGTGCAGCCACCCTTTTCCGGGCGAAGATTCGCTTACTGCGGCCAATCGCCGACTAAGCCAAGAGATGGGAATGTATGCCGAACTGAAAGAAATTTTTAGCTTTACCTACAAGCAAGAACTCGAAAACGGACTTACTGAACACGAATTCGACCATGTGTTTATTGGCTTTAGCAACCAAATGCCGCAACCAAATCCGGTTGAAGTAATGGACTATAAATACATTAGTACTACCGATTTAATACAAGATGTAGCGCAAAACCCGCAAAACTATACAGTTTGGTTTAAGCTTATTTTCGAGCGCGTAATGCAATACGCAAAGAGTGTTCAATATTGATAATTAACGCTAACAAAATGAGTCTCGTAAAAAAAATTCAGGACAACCCACAACATGTAAGTACCTTTCTTAAAGTATTTTACATTGTTGGAATATTTGGAATTTTTGTATCTCCCACATCAGCATTTTTTATTTCACTTACACCATTGGCGTTAATTCTAAGCTTTGGATTGTTATTGTTTTTTCATTCAAAATTTGATTACAATACTATTGGTACATTTTTGTTGATAGCCGTTTTGGGCTTTGTAATCGAAGAACGGGGTGTTAATACCGGATTGATTTTTGGCAACTACACTTATGGCAACACATTGGGATTAAAACTGAGCAACACACCATTAATAATTGGACTGAACTGGTTATTAATGACTTACATTACGGCCTCTGTGGTTGAGCTGTTTAATATTCGTGTTGCTTTTAAAATTATTGCAGCCGCCACACTCATGGTAATTTACGATTTGGTATTGGAACAAGTAGCACCACTAATGAATATGTGGAGCTGGCAAAACAGTACTATTCCGCTTCAAAATTACATAGCTTGGTTTGTAATTGCGCTCGTTTTTCAGGGTATTTTTAAAATTCGAAAAATTGATACTTACAACCCTATTGCAGCATCGGTGCTTATTATTCAATTTGTGTTTTTTATAACGCTATTACTCTTTTTGTAGAAAAATAATGATACGTGCACAACACATCCCACTCGTAGTAGGATTTTTCAGACTGTTTACGCATCTGAAAATGAAACAGAGCTTTCAATCGATAAAAATCGAGGCAACTATCGATGTGCACAACAGCTCCGTACTGCTTATTGCCAACCACACTGGCTGGTGGGATGGTTTTTGGGCACTCCTGCTAAGCACTACCGTATTTCGAAAAAAATATCACTTTATGATGCTCGAAGCCGAACTTCGCAAACGCTGGCTTTTTAATTATTCGGGTGGATTTTCGGTGGCGCATGGATCGCGAAGCAGCATCGAAAGTTTAAACTATTCGGCTGATATACTGCAAGATAAATCAAATTTAGTATTACTATTTCCGCAAGCTAAAATGCATTCGATTTACAACGATAATTTAAAATTTGAACGAGGAATTGAATATATTTTGAAACGATGCCACACCAAACCCAAAATTATTTTTTTGGCCACGCTAATAGATTATTTTGAGCATCCCAAACCCGATGTTTATTTTTATATTTCCGAATACGAAAGCGAAAAACAAGATGTAAAAAGCATTGAAATGGCTTACAATAGTTTTATTCAAAGCAAGGTTGCACTACACAAACAAATGTATAAATGATGGAAATTTTTGCATGGGCAATAATGGCTTTTGCTGCAATACAATTGATTGTGGCCTTTGTCAATGTGGTTTGGCAACCTCTATTTAACAAAAAAGCGGATACGGATCTATTCGTTTCGGTACTTATTCCGGCTCGTAACGAAGAGCAAAATATTTCGAACCTGCTTGTCGATTTACAACATCAAACGCACAAAAACCTTGAAATACTGGTTTTCGACGACCAATCGACCGACCGCACAGCCCAATTAGTGAGCGACATGGCCAAATACGACAGCCGCATTCGCCTTATTACATCAACAGAACTACCCGATGGATGGCTTGGTAAAAATTATGCTTGCCACAGCTTAGCCCAACAAGCCAACGGAGAATATCTGCTATTTTTGGATGCCGATGTGCGAGCCGAGCAATTGTTAATTACAAGCACTATTGCCTATTCGAAAAAACATAAAACGAAACTTTTATCCATTTTCCCCACTCAAAAAATGCTGAGTATAGGCGAAAAAACGGTTGTTCCCGTAATGAATTATATTTTGCTGACTTTACTGCCTTTGGCGCTGGTGCTTCGTTCTAAGTTTGTGTCGCTTGCTGCGGCCAACGGGCAATTTATGCTTTTCGAAACCAAAACCTACCAAAGTTTGTATCCGCACAAATTGTTGAAAGCTGAAAAAGTGGAAGACATAAAAATTGCGCAACTATTTAAAAAACAGCGTTTAAAAGTAGCATGTGTAAGCAACAACAACAATGTAAGTTGCCGAATGTATTCAAATTACGACGAAAGCATAGAGGGATTTACTAAAAATATTGCTATGTTTTTTGGAAATTCGTACGTAATGGCTTATGCGTTTTGGTTTGTTACAACTTTTGGTTTTATTGTTGTTCTGATAGCACTACCAATAAAATATTTTTGGCTGCTCAATGTTCTGACTATCGTTACACGAATTTTTGTTTCGATAGCAAGCAATCAGAAAAGCTCACAAAATCTCCTATTTTTAATACCTCAACAACTGAATATCGGAATAATATTATTCAAATCTATTGTAAACAAAAAACACAAAAAATACCTTTGGAAAGGAAGATTTGTTGAATAATTATCATTGCAAAATAGAAGTTATTCGAAAAAGCTGTATATTTGCGCCCGCATAAACTCCTATTTTACGTTCCATTTAAAGGCTTAAAAAAAAACAACCATAAATGAATATATTTCACGATACCGGCAAATATGCTTTATTAATGACTCGTGTGCTCGTAGCACCCGACAAATGGCGAATGTTTTTTCGTCAATTTCCAAAAGAACTCGAAAAACTTGGCTTACAGAGTTTGCCAATAGTAATTATTATTTCGGTGTTTATTGGTGCCATTATGACTATTCAAACCAAGCTGAACACCGAAAATCCCTTACTACCAACCTACAGTACTGGTTTGGTTACGCGCGACACACTTTTATTGGAATTTTCGTCCACCATTCTGTGTTTGATTCTGGCAGGCAAAATTGGCTCAAATATAGCTTCCGAAATTGGAACTATGCGCATTACGGAGCAAATTGATGCCCTCGAAATTATGGGTGTAAATTCGGCAAATTATCTTATTTTACCAAAAATTATTGCATTTATTTTCATGATGCCCTTTTTGGTTATTTTTAGTATGGCCGTTGGGCTTGGCGGAGGGTATCTGGTTGGAGTATTTACAGATATAATTACAACAGCCGATTATTTAGTTGGAATTCAATATGCTTTTATACCCTATTATGTGTTTTATTCGCTCGTAAAATCGCTCGTTTTTGCATTTTTAATTTCTTCAGTAGCAGCTTATTATGGCTACTATGCTTACGGAGGAGCGTTAGATGTGGGTAAAGCAAGTACCAATGCCGTTGTGAATAGTAGCATTTTGATTCTTTTCTTTAATCTCCTGATTACCAATCTGATGTTAAATCAATGATGAGATGATGTGATGCCCCGATAGCTATCGGGGTGATGATGTGATAGTAATGTACTTTATGAACTTTATAACATTATGAACTTTATAACATTATGAACTTTATAACTTTACAAACTTTACAAACTAATTCAGAATGATAGAAGTAAAAAATATAGATAAATCGTTTGATGGAAACCATGTGTTGAAAAATGTTTCGGCAGTTTTCGAAAATGGTAAAACCAATATGATAATTGGCGCCAGCGGTTCCGGAAAAACGGTGTTAATGAAAAGCATTATTGGTTTACATCGCATTGATAATGGCCGTATTGAGTACGATGGACGAAATTTGCCCGATATGCGCATGGGCGATGTTCGTATGCTGCGCCGTGAGGTTGGAATGCTTTTTCAGGGGTCTGCATTATTTGACTCACTTACCGTGCTCGAAAACGTAATGTATCCCCTCGAAATGTTTTCGAAAACACGCAAAGACGAAATGATAGAACGTGCCCGCTTTTGTTTAAAACATGTGGATCTAAAGGAACAGGCTTACAACTTAGCTCCTTCGGAAATTAGCGGCGGTATGCAAAAACGTGTGGCTATTGCACGTGCCATTGCATTGCAGCCCAAATACTTGTTTTGCGACGAACCAAACTCCGGTCTCGACCCACAAACTTCGCTTATTATCGACCAGTTAATTCACGAAATTACCCGCGAATTTGATATTACTACAATTATCAACTCACACGATATGAACTCGGTAATGGAAATTGGCGAAAATATTCTCTTTATTAATAAAGGTGAAAAAGCATGGCAGGGAACAAAAGAAGATATCTTTCATGTCGACAACGAAGATCTTAATAATTTTGTGTTTGCTTCGGAACTATACAAAAAAGTGAAAAATGCAAATGCTTGAAAGATAGCAGATTACTAAATTTGAAATGTAGCCGGTGGGTTTTTAATACGGAAGTTTGGAAACTTGCTTATCAAACTATTCATGAAATATCGATGTGGATTTGGTAACTATTCTTTGAAAAAATCCCAATACTCTTTTGGTGAAACTATCTTTGTTCCTTGAAAATGACTCATAGTAAAATCATTTGTATTACCTGTGATAATAAAGTCTGCTTTTGATGCTAAAGCCAATTCCAATAGTCTGTTATCAGCATCATCTTGTATAATGTTAACTTGTTGCGTTGGCTGAAACTTTGAAGACTTTGCTTCTATTTGCGCTAAAACTAATTCGGCTTTACTTGTAAAATCTGGATATTTACTGAATTTTGGTCTGTTTAAAACCTCTAAATACTCCTCAAATAACTCTTTTGAAATACAAACCTCAACAAGATTTTCAAAAACATAATTATAAACTATAAAGTAGGGATAATTACGTTGTATTAAAGCCGAAACTAATACATTTGTATCAATGATTATTCTTTGCATTCCTAACTGCTTTTACTTCATTGCTAATGTCATCCATAGTCAAGGTCGAAAGCTTGTATTTCTCTGATAGGCGAACAGATTTATTTAGCATTTGCTTCGAAAGCTCTTTATTTATAATGTCCACAAATTCGGTAAATGACAATTTGTCGGTATTAATACCAAACTGATTATATTCAAAATCTGATATTGAGATGTTTAATGTTCTCATATTTTTATAATCTTTAAGTGAATAGTGAAGCCAATTAGATTATCTAACTTACAATTCAAAATAGTTCATTAAAAGTGCTTGTAATGCAAACACACTGCAAATATACAAAACTTCTTTTTGATTGAATAACAAAACGCATTTAAATATTGTTTGGAAGAAAAACCACCTTATTTTCCAAGTTCCAATTCAATTTTCCCTAAATAACAACCGCTTTTAGCAACTTGAGCAATAACAACTTTCCGACCATCGCGGTTAGTTTCTTTGGCATTTTCGAGGAGTGAGTGTGAGTGTCCGCCAATAATTACATCAATAAATCGGGTTTCGCGTGCCAATTGAAAATCGTTAACTTCCTTAGCTGCTGCATCCGAACCCAAATGCGATAGGCAAATAATAACATCGCATTTTTCTTCTTTTTTAAGATAGGCAGCAGTTTCATTTGCTTTGGAAATTGGGTTGTTGTAAATCAAACCGCGATAATTACTTTCAATAATCAAACTTTTCGGTTCTACATTTACAGCCATAATTCCAATGCGCAAACCAAAACGTTTTAAAACCAAATAGGACTGTACAATAGCTTTTAACGGTGTGTTTTTCACATCGTAGTTAGAGCTTACAATCGGAAATTTTGCATTTTGTAGAATCACTGCAAGTGTATCAATACCATTGTCGAACTCGTGATTACCAAGGGTTACAGCGTCGTATTTCATGCGATTTAGTGCATCAACTTCAATACGTCCGTTGTAGAAATTAAAATAGGGAGTTCCCTGCGAAAAATCCCCAGCATCCAGCAAAAGCACATTTTTTTCTTGCGAACGAATTTTCTGAATTACACCCATTCGTCGCGCATATCCGCCCATGTCCGAAGTTTTGAGTGTCGATTTCTCGGTTGGCTCCACCTGACTGTGTGTGTCATTGGTATGTAGTATTACGAGTTTTATTTTTTTTGCCTCGACTTCAATCGTTAGTAAAAACAGAAACAAAACTCCAAGTAAATATCTATACGTTATATTCTTCATTTTAAATAATTTCTTTATTCACTATAAACTTTAAACTAAAAACTAATAACTACTCTTCCGTCCAATTCAGCCTTAATCTCATTTCCCTTCGCAGTTTCGGCTTTAATGTAATCTAATAACATGTTACGTACTTTAATGCTTGTATTTGTGCGTTTTACATGTTTTTTTAAAATTTCCATTTTGTCATTTCCACCTGCTAAATAATCATTTGTGGCAATGGAATATATTTTTTTGACATCTAAAACTTCTCCCTTAATTTGAATATCAATTGCTTTTTTATCCACAATTTTAAAGCGTAAACCCGAAACACCCTCGCCTCCCATTGATGCAAAGTACTGACACAGCTCATTTAGATTTTCACC
>Ga0247840_10007099_pt1 | contig 15709 bp, 7 predicted proteins | sample LaCruzMarch2015__FD_192404 | JGI IMG/M metagenome (GOLD analysis project Ga0247840, IMG submission 192404) | Freshwater microbial communities from meromictic Lake La Cruz, Castile-La Mancha, Spain - LaCruzMarch2015_17m | ecosystem: Environmental > Aquatic > Freshwater > Lake | place: Spain... | reverse complement strand
GGCAAGGGAAGCCTCTTTACGATCCGTGTTTCCTTACCGATCTCCACAATGGGGGAATTACCGGTGTGCTCAATTCCCGGGGAGAGACTTCAAAGCCTTCCGCAAGCACGATTTACCGGTGTCCGGGTGCTTGTGGCGGAGGACCACGCAATCAACCGGGAGATTCTTGTCGAGCTGCTGCGGCAGCTTGGGATCGAGGCGGAGATGGCGACAAATGGCAGTGAGGCCGTGGAGATGGTCCGTGCAGGGGTCTATGATATCGTGTTTATGGACATCCAGATGCCGGAGATGAACGGCATTACGGCCACCCGGGAGATTCGGAAGCTGGACAGGGTCGGCGTTGACCGTATTCCCATCCTCGCCATGACGGCCCACGCCTTGACCGGCGACCGGGAGAAGAGCCTGGATGCCGGAATGAACGATCACCTTATCAAACCGATCAATCCGAGCGTGTTGGGCGCGGCGCTACGGCAGTGGCTTCCCCCGGAAAAATGCGCTTCCGGCGCCGCTACAGTTGCCGTCGCCGACGATCAACCTGTTCCAGCTACAAAACCCAACCTCCTCTCGATTCCGCAATTGTCGGGTCTGGACGTGAAAGAAGGGATAGACCGGCTGGGTGGCAACAAGGAATTCTATCTGAAGATGCTGCGCAATTTTGTCGCCGTGGACGGGTACAGGGAAACGCCGGCGCAACTGCTGCAGGAGCTGCGGACGGGCCAACGGGATGAGGCGTTGCACCGGGTTCATGCCGTCCGGGGGATTGCCGCGAATCTCGGCGCAAAAGAGCTGGCAGCAGCCGCCTCGGAGCTCGAAACGGCCTGCCGGGCGGCGGGGAATATCATTCCTTTTTCGCTGGGCGAGCCACTGCGGGTTTTCATCGACTCTCACGAGGCGTTGATGACGGCCATCGGCGCCCTCCTTGTCCACCAGCCATCCGCCGTGCCTAAACCAGAAGGTCCGGCGGGAGATATGGCCGAACTGCAGCCGTTGCTGGCGGATTTGAAGAAGGCCCTGGCGAGTGATGAACCCCGACCCTGCAAGGATATTCTGGCGGCGTTGCTGCAAAAGAGCTGGCCAGAAGAACAGCAGAGCCTTCTTGCGGAACTAAACCGCTTGGTCAACCGCTACCGCCTCCAGGAAGCTTTTGACCTTCTGGATTCGGGGATGACCGCGATAGCCGAACATCCGTGCGGAGATGTGCTGATCGGAGGTGACAGAAATGGCAGCAGCAAAGAGCAGAACGGCGCCAGCGGCGCCGAGCGCGACACCGGCGGGGGCATTCTTCGATATTCCGCTGGAACTTATTTGTGTTCACAGTGAACACAATTGTAAAATATCAGGAAATTCATTAAGTTATCTAAAAAGGAGCTGTTCACTTTTCCGGGAGACGTTGGATGGAGACTACAAAAAACATTGATTGCGCCGCCAAATTAGTATAAACGTAATTATACTAATGATGATTATACTAGCAGTGACGGGTGACAACATGCAATTCGTCAACAGACGTGAAGAACTTGATTTTCTCAACCGCTACTGGAATGAAAGCGGTTTTCAGTTCGTTCCTCTTTATGGGCGGCGGAGGGTTGGCAAGACCCGCCTGGCGCGGGAATTTTTGCAAGGAAAACGGGGCATCTATTTCTTGGCAGACTCCGTTTCCGAACGGGAGCAACTGAAAAACCTGGGGCGCGATGTCGGCGAGCTCTTCAGCGACACCATCCTCATGGAATCCGGATTTCGCGACTGGCAGCAGTTCTTTGCCTATATCGCTGAAAACAGCCGCTCCGAGCGCTTGGCGCTGGTGATTGATGAATTTCCCTATCTGGTTTACGCAAACAGCGCCATCGCGACGATCTTTCAGAAGGCGATTGACACATTGCTCAAGGAAACCAGTCTGTTTCTGGTGCTGATGGGCTCCAGCATCGGGATGATGGAGCAGGAAGTGCTATTCAGCAAGGCGCCGCTGTATGGGAGAAGGACGGCATCTCTTGAAGTCAGGGAAATGGAGTTTTCCGCCCTGGAGGGGTTTTACCCCGGATTGCCTCTGGAGCAGAGGGTCGGGCTGTATGCAGTTTTCGGGGCGATACCGGCCTATCTGGAGCGGGTCAATCCCAATGAAACACCGCTGGAAAATGTCCGCCGGCTGGCTCTTGATCGCGGCTCATTCCTCTACAGTGAGGTGGAATTTCTGCTGCGGGAAGAGCTGCGCGAACCGCGAAATTATTTCGTCATATTGCGCGCGATTGCCCAGGGGAAAAGAAAACTTGCGGAAATAATCAACGACACAGGCTTTGATAAAAATCACCTTTCCCGCTATCTCGACATCCTGCGTACCCTGCGCCTGCTTGACAAGGAGATTCCCGTTACCGAGCGCTATCCAGACAAGAGCCGGATGGGATTATACCTCATTCATGATTATTATGTATCATTCTGGTTCCGTTCTGTTTTCCCCTGGAGGGGTAGATTGGAGCTGGGCAGCATTGATTACGTGACGGACAGGATTGCCCGGGATTTTGATCGTCTGCTGGGAACGGTGTACGAAAAAATTTGCCGCGAGCTCTGCCGGAAATTCATGGTCGACGGGGTGATGCAATTTAGCGCGCTGGGCAAATGGTGGAATCGTCATGCAGAGATTGACCTTGTTGCCCTTGATGAGGAAGAATCCATCGCCTGGTTTGGCGAATGCAAATGGAGTGTCAACAAGGTAGGAACTGATATTTTCCATTCCTTGCAAGAGAAGGCCGCCCAGGTAGAGTGGCGCAACGAGAATCGTCAGGACAGATTTATCCTGTTCAGCAGAAGTGGCTACACGGATGAAATGCTGAAACTGGCAGCCACGGATGGGGTGATACTGGTGTACGGCGATAAGATTGTTGATTTATTATAAAATTGGGGAAATGAAAGGTAACCCCTTTTTGCAAAACCTGACTGCCCGATACTCCACTTTCACACCTCGGGAAATCCAGGTCGCAAACCTGATCGTGGAAGGCAAAACCAGCAAAGAGATTGCGGATCTCACCAGTGCAGCACCCTGCTCCATTGACTTTCACCGGAACAACATCCGCAAAAAGTCGGGATTGACTGGGAAAAAGACCTCCCTGCGGACATTTTTCATTGCCCTGTCGAAATAGTAGTTAAATAACGACTCATAGTTAACACCAATCAAAGAATCTACCACTAGGTTCCCCCCCATAAAAACCCCTTATTCATTCGTATTGCCTCATCCTAAATTACTGTTTACAGTGTCCCAAAAAGTTGGATGCGATATTTCCGCGAAGCCTGTGTCTCGCATAATTCAGCACAGAACTTTTAGTGTTATCGCCGACCATATGCATAAGGAGAACTTCCGTGAATAGAGAAAAAAGAGAGACGCCTGAAGAACAGGCAGAGAAGAATTGCGTGACCGATCTCTTGCAGATGTTCCCTTCCTATTACGCATTGGCGCCCGGCGAGCAGCAAGAACCCGTGAAGGACAAGGTCGACCAGGAAAATGTAACAGATTGCCAGACGGCGACCTACTGGGGCTAAAGTAATGTTAATGGCCGTTGAGTACAAAGGAGATTATTCCCATGGCTGGTGCAATAAAACACATTTCCCGTAAAAAAGAAAAGACGGCGGTTCTTCTCATAACACCGGAAACCGGTCGCCTGCCGGAAAAGATGGGCGGCATGTCAAAATTCATTTCCGGAAAGAGCGGGGGGCTCGGCGAGGTGATCGCCGCCCTCTGCGGAGGCTTGACGGAGCGGGGCGTTGAATGCCACATGGCCACCCTTAATCTGCCCCGGCGCTTTCAGCGGGAAAGCCATATCGATGATGAACAGTGGCAGCGCTTGCGCCATTCCGTTGATCCGGAAAAGGTTCATCTGGTCTCTTCGTCGGCGTTTGGCGATTTGGAAAGCCCCTACGCCGGTGATCCGATCCGCAATGCCGTGGAATTTCAGAAGGAGATCGTGAACCAGACGATTGTTCGGGTGCGGGCGATGAACGGTGGCCGGCTTATCGTCCACAGCCATGACTGGATGACCGGCGGCGTGATCACAGCGTACGCCCGGATGCGCGGCTGCCCCGTCCTGCATACGGTCCACAATACCCACAACGCCCATATTCCGCTTGTGCAGTTTGGCGGCGTGGATATGGAACGCCTGCATCCCTACCTCTATCTTGACGAATATAATGGTCAAACCTGCCTCGACAACCAGGCGACAGCCATCAAGAACGCCTCCGTCGTGAGTTTCGTCGGCCACCGCTTTCTCCGGGAAATCATCGACGGCGACCTCGGCGACAAGATCATCTCCCCCCATGTCCGGGAGGAGATACGCCTGAAAGACCAATCAGGACAGACGGAGACGGTGATCAATGCCCCGGCGCCGGAGATGTATCCGGAGCGCTGTTCCAATCTGGCGCGGAACTACGGGCCGGAAGACGACTTCCTGGCTGCAAAGCGGGAGAACCTCGTCGAATTTCAAAAAAGAATGGGATTGAACATCGATCCGAATGCGATTCTGCTTTACTGGCCATCTCGCCTCGATCCATCCCAGAAAGGGATTCATCTGCTCACGGAGATCGCCCAGTGGTTCGTCATCGCCCATCCGGATGTCCAGATCGCCATCATCGGTGATGGTGTGGGATCGGATCGCACCCATGAGGATATCTGCGGGCGAATTGCCTGTGCATCAGGCGGCCAGATCGGCTACCAGCGTTTCCAGGAGCCGCTTTCCGTGCTGGGCTTTGCTGCGGCAAGCGACGTTTTCGGCGCTTCCCTCTATGAACCCTGCGGCCAGATCGACCAGATCGGCAATCTCTTCGGGGCGACGGCGACAAACCGCGACACCGGCGGGTATCACGACAAAATCGAGGAGATAACATTGCAAATCGACGGTGCTTCGGCAGACCGGGGCAACGGTTTTCTCTTCCGTGATTACGACACCGGCGGACTCTGGTACGGCCTCTCCCGGAGCGTCGAATTTCACCGAAGGCCGGCGGAGATCCGGGAGGCCCAGCTCCGCAGAATCATGCGAGAAACCAGAGAGAAACATAGCCTGGAGCGAATGATTGACGGGTACATGGCCATCTATGAAAAGATCAATGGCGGCATGCCGCTGATGTAATTCCAAGTTTAGAAACCTGGAGATGCAGATGGCTGCGGCGCTGCAGCAAGAGGAAATATTGTTGCTAAAATTTGTATCCGTGACGCGAATGCGGTTGTGATGCAAAGAGAGTCAATGTTCACGGCGTTTACCCAGGCCGACGACTCCACCACCCGTCGTTTCGGGGGAACCGGCATGGGGCTTACGATCAGCCGGAACTTGGTCGAACTCATGGGAGGAACGCTCCAGGTGGAAAGCATCTATGGCAAAGGAAGCCTCTTTACGGTCCTTGTTACCTTTCCGATTGCGCAGGGCTTTGCAAGGATTGATTTGAAATCTGCCCCCATAAACCCCGTAACTCCGGCGACTCTGCCCAGACCAGACCGTCCGCCGGGAGATATGGATGAACTGCAGACGTTGCTGGAGCAGTTGAAGGAACCCCTGGATAACGGTGAACCCATGCCCTGCAAGGAAATTATGGCGCTGCTGCTGAAAAAGAGTGGGCCCGAAGAGCAGGAGACCCTTCTTGCGGAACTAAACCGCCTGGTCAACCGCTACCGCCTCCAGGAAGCCCTGGATCTGCTGAACAAAAAACAAGTGCTAAGGACTCAGTCCTGAGGACTCTGTCCTGAGGACTCTGTCCTCGGTAAAAAGGGGGGGGGCTTAAAAAAAGATGCAATTTACATCAAAGTTAACCATGCGATTTGAGAAGCGGTTTGCTGACGCTGCGGGCCTCATTGAGTTTGCGGGGTTTTTTGAATAAATAAATAGTAATATATGATAGTTATGAGGTAATTGAAAAATGTTTTGTCATGCCCGAATTCTCTCGTTATGACAGGGAGAAACACTCGGGGATGTCAGAGATAGCCGAAGCACTGGGGGGATGACAAATGACATATTTGGGAGAGGGCGCATGAATCATCAAGCCAAACGCATCCTCCTTGTTGAGGATAAGGGAACTGATCGCTCAGGTGGAAAATCTTGATAGCGCCACAGCCCGCGGGTTGCAAGCGCTGCTGGAGCGGTATGACTACGAAATACTCGGCCAATGGCTGGGGACATCGTAAATCGTCATACTGGCTTAAAGCCGGTATCCAGACATTAAAACCAGCAAAGGCCATCCATACATAACGGGGAAACCCATTGATATAGGATTAAATCCATGACTGACAAAAAGATCGAATTACGCAAACAGGCAGAGGAAGAGGCATCCCATTTACCGGAAGAGATGGATGCGATGTCGCCCGAAGAAATCCGGCAGACTCTCCACGAACTCCGTGTGCATAAGATCGAGCTTACAATGCAGAACGACGAGCTTCGTCGGTCGCAGGCGGAACTGGATGCCGAAGGCGCACGCTATTTCGACTTCTACGATCTGGCGCCGGTCGGCTATTTCACCCTCAACGAAGAGGGGCTGATTCTGGAGGCCAATCTCACAGCGGCAACCTTGCTGGGCGTTGCGAGAAGCGATCTGATCAAGCAGCCGTTCTCCCGATACATCCTCAAAGAGGACGCGGACAGCTACTACCTGCATCGCAAACAGCTCTTTGAAAAAGCCGCGCCGCAGACGTGGGAGATGCGAATGCTGCAAAAGGAGGTAACGACATTCTGGGCGCTAATAGAAGCCATCGTCGCGAAGGATGCCGATGGCGATCACGTGTGCCGCATCGTGATGATCAACAGTACCCTCCGCAAGCGGATGGAAGAGGAACTTCTTCGTGCTCAGAAGCTGGAATCCCTCGGCGTTTTAGCCGGGGGGATTGCCCATGATTTCAACAATCTGTTAGGGGTCGTGCAGGGGTATATGGATCTGGTCATCAACGATCTGCCCCCCTGCCACGTCTCGCGCCAACTGCTGCTGACTGCGATGCGCAGTGTTTCGCAGACAAAGGATCTGACCAGCCGCCTGATCACCTTTTCCCGGGGCGGAGGGCTCATCAAGGAAATTTTTGATGTGACAGAGATCATCCGGGAGGCCGTGCAAAGGACCGTCAAGGGGACCAAAGTCCGGGTGATTTTCGACTTCCGGGAGGAGCTCTGGCCCGCTGAGATAGATGACCTTCAGATGAAGCAGGTCTTTAACCATCTGACGAAGAACGCCGTGGAGGCCACGCCGGAGGGAGGAATTCTGACGATTCAGGCGGAGAATTCGCTGCTGCCGGCCGGTGGAGTTCTGGATTTGAAAGCAGGGGCGTATCTCAAAATCACCTTTACCGATGAAGGTACAGGCATCCCTGAGGATCATCTGGCAAAGGTATTTGATCCCTATTTTTCGACAAAGAGGCTGGCCGACCAGAATGGGATGGGATTGGGGTTGGCGGTCTGTTACTCCGTTTTGAAGAGTCATGACGGCCATATCACGGTGCAATCGCTACCGGGGCAAGGCGCTTCCTTTGTCCTTTATATTCCGGCTCGGCCGGAACTGGCCAAGGGAAAAGAGGTTAAGAAGACGACCTCAACCGCTCCCCGGATCGGCCCGGTACGGGTGCTGATCATGGACGATGAGTCTCAGGTTCGTGACATCATGCGGGCCTATCTGGAGCGGATGGATTGTGAGGTGACGGATGTGCAGGATGCACAGGAAGCGATTGATGCTTTCCGGATGGCGCTGGAGTCCGAAACGCCCTTCGATCTGGCGCTGCTGGCGCTGAAGGTGCGCCAGGGAATGGGAGGAGAGATGACCATGAAGCGGCTGTTGAAGATCGCCCCCGCCATCAAGGCCATCATCGTTTCGGAGTATGTGGATGATCCCGTCATGCTGAACTATGCCGATTATGGCTTTCAGGGCGCTCTCCGGAAACCTGTCGAGCGAGAAGAGATGAAACATTTGGTGGAAAAGGTGCTGCGGGATAATTGCCAAGCTCCCAATTCTGTCATTCCCGCGGAGCTTCCCCGATAAAAGCCTTCGGGGACATGTCTGGGCGGGAATCCCTCGAGGCTGGTTCAATCTTGCGTGAGGCCGGGCAAGGTCGCGTAATCCAGCGGGAGCGAATCCCGCCCCGAAAGGGACGAGTTGGGAAGGACGACACTGTACAAGAAGAGGAGAGAAGGCAAATGAGGCATAGGGAGACCCATTCAACCAGATCCGCGGTATTGCATCCCACGCTGCCTGCCCGCTGGAGCTTGTACATCGCCTGGATCGTTCTTGTGATCGGTTTGCTCCTTACCGCCGCTGTAACCCTCTACATGAAATCGGATGTGGACAGGATTGCCGAGCAGGAATTCATCGCGGAGTGCAACGAGATTCAAGAAAAAATTGCAGCAAGACTCGATGACCATGCCCGCATCCTGCGAAGCGGCGCGGCGCTCTTCAAGATATCCGACACGGTCACGCGCGATAAATGGCGTATTTTTATCGAGCACCAGCAAATTCAAAAAGAGCTCCCCGGAATTCAGGGCATTGGCTTCTCGCTGCTGATCCCGCACGCGGAACTGGCCCGGCATACCCGAGGAATTCGCAAAGAAGGTTTCCCGGCGTACAAGGTAAAGCCGGCGGGTGATCGCGAACTCTATTCCTCCATCATCTACCTGGAACCGTTTGCCGACCGTAACCTCCGGGCCTTTGGCTATGACATGTTTTCGGAACCGGTGCGAAGGGCAGCCATGGAGCAGGCGCGGGATATGGATTCCGTGACTCTCTCTGCCAAGGTTATTCTGGTTCAGGAAACCGAGAAAGACGTTCAGGCCGGCGTCTTGATGTACGTCCCGGTTTACCGCAAAGGCATGCCCACCGAAACAGTCGAACAGCGCCGCGCCGCAATCTATGGCTGGGTTTACAGCCCCTACCGGATGAACGATCTGTTGCGGGGAATCCTGGGTAGCCGCATTCAGGAGAAAGAAAAACGGTTTCACTTTGAGGTCTTCGATGGCGCGCACCCTTCGCCTGCGAACCTGCTCTACCAAAGTCATCCGGCAGAAGGCAATAAATCCGGGGAACAGATCTCCAGGCCCTCCCCTGAGCGCTTCATCCGGCATATTTCGATTGGTTTCGATGGTCAACGCTGGACATTGCACTTTAGACAAGGCAGCGGCGGGCTTATCTCGGCGGCTTACGCCGCTATAGGGTCCACCCTGGTCGGCGGCATCCTCATTACGCTGCTGCTGTTCGCCCTGCTCCGTTCCCTGCTGAATACCCGCGCCGAGGCAGAGCGGATAGCGAAGGTTATCACGGCGGAGCTGAGCGCGAGCCGGGCAGTCCTCAAACAGGTTTTGGACGCCGTTCCCCAGTCCATCTTCTGGAAAGACAAAGCGGGCGTCTATCTTGGGTGTAACCGGGATTTTCCGGCGGTGGTAGGCCTGGCCGACACGGATCAGATCATTGGCAAGACGGACTTCGATATGCCCTGGCCCCGGGCAGAAGCCGATGTTTACCGGGCAGATGATGCACAGGTCATCGCAAGCGGGATGCCGAAACGCAACATCGTGGAACCGCTGCAGCAGGCGGACGGCGCCAGGCTCTGGATTTCGACCACCAAGCTGCCGCTGCTCGATCCCCTGGGGGAAATCCATGGCGTTCTCGGTGTTTTTGAAGACATTACAGAGCGTAAGCAGGCCGAGGAGGCGCTGCAGGAGAGCGAAGAGAGATTTCGCCAATTGGCAGATGCAACTTGGGAGGGAATCATTATTCACAGGGAAGGCGCCATCATGGATGCCAATCAATCAGCATCAAAAATACTTGGATGCCCTGTTGAAGAGATCATCGGCAAAAATATTATTAATTTTCTTGCGCCTGAATCGATAGAACCTGCAATGCAGAAACTCAGGGAGGGCGTTACGCTTGATCAATTGTACCTTGAAGTGAAGATCGTAAGGAAAGACAAAACCATTATTTCTGCAGAAGCGTTGGGAAGACCAATCAGATATCATAATGTTGATGCGAGAGTCCTGGCCTTCAGGGATATCACTAAGCGCAAGCTGGCGGAAGAGGCGCTGCGGGAGAGCGAGCTCCGCCTGCGCTCCATCGCCAACTCGGCTCAGGATGCCATTCTGATGATGGATTCCGCAGGCCTGGTCTCTTATTGGAACCCCGCCGCCGAGCGCATTCTCGGCTACACGGAGGCGGAAGCAATCGGCCAAAACCTGCATTCTTTACTCGCACCCCGGCGTTATCAGGCAGCGCACCAGGCCGCCTACCCGACGTTTATTCAGACGGGACAGGGCGCCGCCATTGGTAAAACACTCGATCTTGCGGCGCGGAGAAAAGACGGCAAGGAAATCTCTGTTCAGTTATCGCTTTCCGCTATCCAAATCAAAAGCGACTGGCATGCCGTAGGCATTCTCCGCGACGTGACCGACCGCAGGCGTATGGAGAGCGAACTGAGCGAAGCCCACAGAGACCTTGAGAAAAAGGTGCAGGAAAGGACGCTCGAACTGGCGAAGGTCAATGAGACATTGACGATGGAAATCGCGGAGCGGATAAAGTCCGAAAAAGCGCTACGGATCGTCTCCGCTTACAACCGAAGCCTGTTCGAATCGAACATTGACCCCTTCATGACCATCAGTCTCGCGGGGAAAATTACGGACCTCAACCAGCGGGTGGAAACGGTTACGGGTTTTTCGCGTGATGAGCTCATCGGGACCGACTGGACCGACTATTTTACGGAGCCGGACGCGGCGCAGGCCGGTTTTCAGACGGTTTGCTCGCAAGGCGTGGTCCGCAACCACGAACTCCTACTCCGGCATCGCAACGGGAATATCATGCCCGTGCTTTATGATGCCTCCCTATACCGTGGTGAAAACGGCAAAGTCCTCGGTGTCTTTGCGGCGACGCGGGATATCACGGCAAGAAAGACTGCCGAATGGGCGCTGAAGGAATCCGAACAACGCTACCGGATTGTTGCCGACAACACCTACGACTGGGAGTTCTGGCTAAGTCCGCAGCAAGATGTCTTCTATTCTTCCCCTTCCTGTGAACGCATTACCGGCTATCTGCCTCAGGAATTTCTGCAAAACAAGCAACTTGTCCTGGATATAGTCTACCCCGACGACTTGCCGGGGTTCGAGGAACATCATTATGCTGAATTCAAAAAGGATTATTCAGGTCTGAGAGAAACGGAATTTCGGATTATGCACAAAGACGGCGCGGTGCGCTGGATCGGCCATCTCTGCGTGCCGGTTTTCAATGATAGCGGCGCCTTTATCGGCATTCGCGGCAGCAACCGGGACATTACGGACCAAAAGCTGGCGGAGGAAGACCGGATCGCCCGCGTAGTGGCGGAAAAAGCCAACCGGGCCAAGAGCATTTTCGTGGCCAACATGAGTCACGAAATCCGCACGCCGATGAACGCCGTCATAGGATTCGCCCAGGTGCTGGAACGCGACCCCACCCTCACGCCCGAGCAGGCCGAACATGTCCGGACCATCCACCGCAGCGGCGACCACCTGGTGCGCCTGATCAACGACATTCTGGATATGTCCAGAATCGAGGCCGGGCGGATTACCCTGAACGAGGCCCTTTTCTGCCTGCACGACCTCCTGGACGACTTGGCGATGATGTTCCGCTCCCGCGCCGACAGCCAGGGATTGCAACTGCTCTTGGAGCGCGATGAAAACGTCCCGCGTAACGTGATCGCCGACGAGGGCAAGCTGAGGCAGGTACTGGTCAACCTGCTTGGGAACGCGGTCAAGTTCACGGCAGTGGGAGGGGTTGCGGTGCGGGTGCGCGCCGAGGCGGTGGCAGGAAAAACCGTGGGGGTGAAAGAGTCCATGCGCTTGGAGGTCGAGGTGGAGGACAGCGGTCCGGGCATTCCTGATGAGGACATAGGTCGGATATTCGATCCATTTCAACAGGGTGGGACCGGCTTGAAAGTTGGCGGCACCGGACTCGGGTTGTCCATCAGCCGCAGGTTTGTCGAAATGATGGGTGGTGAGCTGACAGTAACAAGCCAGGTGGGCACAGGCAGTTGTTTCCATTTCTATCTGCTGCTGAAGCCGGCCACCGAGGTTGCCCGAGACGATAAACGGGCATCAAGGCGCATCATCGGTCTGGAACCCGGCACGGGACCCTTTCGCATCCTGGCGGTGGACGACGCGCCGACCAACCGCACCCTGCTCTGTGCATTGCTCCGGCCCCTTGGTTTTGAGGTTGCCGAGGCGAGCAACGGTATTGAAGCAATTGATATTTTTGCGAAGTGGTCACCCCATGCGGTTCTCATGGATATGCGCATGCCGGTCATGGACGGTTACGAGGCCACCCGGCGGCTCAAGGCCACGGAGGCCGGCAGCAAAACACCGGTCATCGCCATTACGGCCAGCGCCTTTGAAGATTCCCGGCAACAGGTCATGGCCGCCGGTGTGGATGCCTATGTAAGAAAACCCTTCCGGATGGAAGAAATCTGTGAGGTGCTGGGAAAATACTTAGGGATTCACTATGTCTATGCTGATGAGACGGAAACAAACATGGGCGATCCTCCGGCCCCGGCATCCCTGCCCCCTTCCGCCCGGCTCGCGCTGCCGCAGGAAATAATTGAGGCGATGCAACAGGCCCTGGAAAAAGGCGACAGCGCCCAGTTGAGGGAGCTCATAACCCAGGTGGAAAAACTTGATAGCCCCACCGCCCGCGGCCTGCAAGCGCGGCTGGAGCGCTATGACTACGAAAAGCTCGGCCAATGGCTGGCAACATCGTAAATCGTCATAAAGGATACCTTATGGATAATTGCCAAACTTCCGGTCGTCATTCGTTCTCGCAAGTCGGCCTCATCGCGATGCTTTTCGTCGGTCTCTATATCACCAGTCTCTACAGTTATCTGCTGTTTCACACGCTATCTGAATTCATCAGCATTGCCGTGATATGGGCCTTTTTTTTCGTTGTCTGGAACGCCAGGCGCACGATAGACAACCCGGCGATTCTTTTTCTGGGGATCGCCTTCTTTTTCGTGGGCGTGGTGGATATGCTCCACACGCTCGCCTACAAAGGCCTGGGGGTTTTCCCGGGATATGACGCCAACCTGCCCACACAACTCTGGATAGCCGGGCGATATCTGCAGAGCTTTTCCTTGCTGGCGGCGCTGCTTCCTGTTGCCCGACCCTTTAAGCCGCTGCATGTTTTGCTCCTGCTGGCCGTTGCCACCACGCTTTTAATTGCGGCGGTCTTCAGCAGCATCTTTCCGGACTGTTTTATTGAAGGGACAGGCCTCACCGCCTTCAAGATAGGCAGCGAGTATCTTATCTGTATGATACTGGCGGCGGCTATGCTCCTTTTTTACCGACAGCGGGAACGATTTGATCCCCCGATTCTGCGGTTGATTCTTCTGTCAATCGGAGCGTCAATAGTTTCGGAAATCTTTTTTACCTTCTATGTCAGTGTCTACGGATTATCCAATCTCATCGGTCATTACGGCAAGATCATGGCGGTGCTCTTTTTGTATAAGGCTTTTCTTGAAACCGGGATGGAAAGGACACGGGAACTGGAAAAAATCAATACGGCGCTGGCGATTGAGATCGAAGAACGGAAGATGCTCAATGCAACCCTCAAGACCATCGCCGCTTACAACCGGAGCCTGTTCGAATCAAACATGGACCCCTTCGTGACCATCAGTCTCGAAGGTAAGCTTACCGACGCCAACCACGCTGTGGAAGTGGTTACGGGTTTTTCGCGTGATGAGCTTATCGGGATGGACTGGACTGACTATTTTACGGATCCGGACGCGGCACAGGCCGGTTTTCAGAAGGCTTTCTCGCAGGGAGAGCTCCGGGACTACGAACTCCAGCTCCGGCATCGCAACGGGAAGATCATACCCATGCTCTGTAACGGTTCTCCATATCGTGATGAAAGCGGTAAAGTCATCGGCGTCATCGGCGTGGCGCGGGATATCACGGAAAGAAAGATTGCCGAATGGGCGCTGAAGGAATCCGAACAACGCTACCGAATTATTGCCGACAATACCTACGACTGGGAATTCTGGTTAAGCCCGCAGCACGATGTATTCTACACCTCCCCTTCCTGTGAACGCATTACCGGCTATCTGCCTCATGAATTTCAGCAAAACAAACAACTTATCGTGGAGATTGTCCATCCCGACGATTTACCGGGGTTCAAGGAACATTATTATGCTGAATTCAAAAGCGATTATTCGGGTCTGAGAGAAAAGGAATTTCGGATCATTCAGAAAGACGGCACGGTGCGCTGGCTCGGTCATCTCTGCCAGCCGGTTTTCAGTGATAGCGGTGCGTTTATCGGAATTCGCGGCAGCAACCGGGATATCACGGATAAAAAGCAGGCGGAGCAGGACCGGATCGCCCGCGAGGTGGCGGAAAAAGCCAACCGGGCCAAGAGTATTTTCGTGGCCAACATGAGCCATGAAATCCGCACGCCCATGAACGCCATCCTGGGATTCGCCCAGGTTCTGGCGCGCGACCCCACCCTTACACCCCTGCAGGTCGGACATGTCCGGACCATCCACCGCAGCGGCGGCCACCTGCTGCGCCTGATCAACGACATCCTGGACATGTCCAAAATCGAAGCCGGCACGACCACTCTCAACGAGACCGTTTTCTGCCTGCACGACCTGCTGGACGACATTATGCTGATGTTCCGCGCCCGCGCCGACAGCCAGGGATTGCAACTTCTCCTGGAGCGCGACGAAAGCGTCCCGCGTTGCGTGACCGCCGACAAGGGCAAGCTAAGGCAGGTATTGGTGAACCTGCTGGGGAACGCAGTCAAGTTCACGGCAACAGGCGGGGTTGCGGTGCGGGTGCGCGCCGAAGCGGTGGAGGGAAAAACCGCAGCGGACAACAAATCCCTGCGCTTGGGAGTCGAGGTCGAAGACAGCGGTCCGGGAATCCCTGATGAGGACATAGGGCGAATATTCGATCTGTTTCAGCAGGCGGGGGCTGGCGTGAAATCCGGCGGAACGGGGCTGGGATTGTCCATCAGCCGCAGTTTCGTAGAATTGATGGGCGGCAGCCTCACAGTCAAAAGTCAAGTTGGAGCAGGCAGTAGCTTTCATTTCGATCTGCTGCTGAAGTCGGCCATGGAGGTAGCCGGGCGGGAGAAACGGGCCTCCCGACGCATCATCGGTCTGGAACCTGGCACGGGACCGGTGCGCATCCTGGCGGTGGACGACGCGCCGAGCAACCGCGCCCTGCTGTGCGCCCTGCTCCGGCCCGTTGGCTTCGAGGTGGTCGAGGCGGGCAACGGCGTTGAAGCCCTCGACATTTTTGCGAAGTGGTCACCCCATGCGGTGCTCATGGATATGCGCATGCCGGTTATGGACGGCTACGAGGCCACCCGGCGGATCAAGTCCACAGAGGCCGGCCGCGCCACACCGGTCATCGCCATTACCGCCAGCGCCTTCGAAAAGAACAGACAACAGATCATGGCAAGCGGTGTGGATGCTTATGTACGTAAACCCTTCCGGATGGAAGAAATCTGCGCGGCTCTGGGAAAATGCCTGGGAGTGCGCTATCTCTTTGCCGACGAAACAGATAAAATCATGGGCCATTTGGCGCCCGTATCCCTGACTCCGGAAGCCTTGGCCGCGCTGCCGCAGGAAATGATTCAGGCCATGCGGCAGGCCCTGGAGGAGGGCGACAGCGCCCGGTTAAGGGAACTGATCGCTCAGGTGGAAAATCTTGATAGCGCCACAGCCCGCGGGTTGCAGGCGCTGCTGGAGCGGTATGACTAC
>Ga0247840_10007098_pt1 | contig 15712 bp, 24 predicted proteins | sample LaCruzMarch2015__FD_192404 | JGI IMG/M metagenome (GOLD analysis project Ga0247840, IMG submission 192404) | Freshwater microbial communities from meromictic Lake La Cruz, Castile-La Mancha, Spain - LaCruzMarch2015_17m | ecosystem: Environmental > Aquatic > Freshwater > Lake | place: Spain... | reverse complement strand
CCTCTAAGCATACCTAAATGGACAAATCAATCGATGCGTCAAGTAAATATCCTGACATTGTCAAAGGCTCTTCAAGAAATACGAGGCCATACGCTTAACTCTTTTGAAAGCTACTTGAGTGCCAACAAACTCACCCTTCCCTATCAACCGAGCTTGAATCCGCCCGTCTGGGAACTGGGCCACGTTGCATGGTTTCAAGAATATTGGATTGCCCGCAATCTGCAAAGCTCAAAAGGCATGCACTGTGATCTTTCACAGCCTCGCAACGCGTCTCTTCTAAGTCAAGCTGATGCGTGGTTTGACAGTGCCAAGGTAGCTCATTCGACGCGCTGGGAATTGAAACTTTTAACGCCCCAAAAGTGCATTCAATACTCACAGGACAGCTTGGAGCAAACCCTTGAGCTTTTACACAATGAAACCGACCACAGCCCCGCACTGTATTTCTATTGGCTGGTGCTGCAGCATGAGGCCATGCACCTAGAGGCAAGCGCCTACATGGCGCAATCACTGGGACTCCCCTTCAAGGCACTATGGCCGCAAGAAACAAAGAATGCTGAAAAAAGCAAAGCATCAAAAACAAGATCGCAGCAATCAATTACCGAACTTAAAACAGCACGAGTGCCTTCACAAAATTGGAAACTCGGATCAAGAGATTTTTCCCTCAATTTTGATACGAAGCAAATACCTTTTTGTTTTGATAACGAACTAATTGAAAAACTTTGCTTAATTCAAGACTTTGAAATCTCACTTCAGCCTGTCAACTGGGGAGAATATTTAGAGTTTGTAACTTCTACTGGCCACCGAATGCCAAATTACATTCGACAAACAGGCACTGATTTCGAAACAGAAATGTTTGGCCGTTGGCGGCCTTTGAACAAGGACGCACCTGCCGTTCACCTGTCGTGGACTGATGCTCAAGCCTACTGTGCCTGGGCCAAATGCCGCTTGCCGACTGAAGCCGAGTGGGATTGTGCTGCCAAAACACTCTCGGACTTTGAGTGGGGTGATGTTTGGGAATGGACGCAAGACACGTTTGCACCCTATGAAGGCTTTGTAGCGCATCCCTACACCGAATATTCAGCGCCTTGGTTTGGATCGCACAAAGTGTTGAGAGGTGCGTCGCATTTCACACACGCCGTGCTACGGCATATCAATTATCGAAATTTCTTTACTCCAGAGCGCGATGATATTTATTCAGGTTTTAGAACCTGCGCGCTTTAAAATTCAACAATTCGAGTGGGCAGGTCTCCTTCAAAATCTCATTGAATATTTTTTACTATCGGTTGAGCCATCGCCTGAGAGTAAAGCTCAGCACATCGACGCAGGCCACCAAGAGCAGCATCGCACCCAAAATCGTAGCAGTCTTGTTCATGAGAAACAGGCCCATGTTGAATGACAACATCTGACCCAAACCGCCCGCCCCCACAACCCCCAATACAGCGGCTGCGCGAATGTTATTTTCCCAGCGGTACAGTGTGTAACTCATTAACTGCGGCAAGACCTGTGGCAAAGTCGCGTAGGCAAATACGCGCAGCTGTCCCACCCCTTGGGTTCGCAAAGCATCGCCAGGGCCCGTGGGTATGTTCTCCATGGCCTCTGCAAACAGGCGGCCCAAAACGCCGCTGGTGTGAAGGGCCAGAGCTAAGGTACCGGCCATAGGTCCTAACCCGGCAGAAATTAACAAGAGCGCAGCCCAAACCAGTTCAGGAATAGCCCGCAAGGCATTGAGCAGCCAGCGCGTGGGACTGCGCAACCAAGCTGAGTCTTGTTTCGACATTCGGCTGGCAGGCACGGCCAAGGCCAAGCCCATCACTGCAGCCATGACGGTCCCTAGCGCAGACATAGCCAGTGTTTCCCAAGCTGCCAAAACAACTTTGCTCACAAACTTGGGCGACACATCAGGCGGGAAAAACTCCGCAATAAAGCGGTACATGCTGCGCCCCGCATCTAAGGATGCAAAGGCCGCCCATTCAAGCTCCAAAGTCACGAAGCTTGCAATGACCAGCAACAGCAAAGCGACTGTAAACCAGCAAGCTCTGCATCGAGCGTCGAACAAAGGTGGCGGCAATTTGTAAGGCAGGTTGGCCGCTTCTCGGGGAAAGGCTGATGACATGGGCGATGAATTTGTTGAAGGCTTCATGACAAAGCCCTTCTTAGCCAAGCACTCACAGTATCAGCGATCGCCACCAACGCCATGAACACCAAAAGCAAGGTAGCAACTTCGCCACCATTGAACATCTTCATAGAATTGTCCAGTTGTTGGCCTAAGCCCCCGGCGCCGACAAACCCCAGCACCACAGATGAACGAATAGCGCATTCCCAGCGGTACACGGTATAAGAAGCCAGCTCGGCAGCATGGCTGGGCAGCATCGCATACACAAATGCTTGTAAACGACCGCTGCCGTTGCGCATCAGCGTGTGGGTGGCATGGCTCTCACCACTTTCAAAGATTTCGGCATACACCTTGCCAAGCATGCCACCATAGGTGAGTGCAATGGCCAGCACACCTGCCGTTGGGCCCAGACCCACCACTCGCACAAAGACCAAGGCCCAAACCAGCTCAGGAATACTGCGCAGGACGATCAAGGTGTAGCGAACACACCAGCGCACACAAGCAGGCCAGCGATTCATGCGGCCCGACAATGCCGACAGCGACAAAACGCGAGCAGCCATCAAGCTCATAGGCACAGCCAGCACCAAAGCCAGCGTGACGCCTGCGGTGGCCATGGCAACCGTGCGCCAAGTTTCGCGGACAACCATACGCAAGAATTCGGCGTCATGAACCAATGGCCAAAAACTGGTCAAGAAATCAAGGGTCACTTTTCGGTTATCGGGTTCCCACAACACCCATGGTCGAAACTCGGTGACCACGCCCAATGGCCAGAGCATCACTAGGGCCAAGCTCAGCCAAAACACCCTTGATGAAAAGTCTGGATCGCGAAGCTTGCCACCGGATGCTAGAGGGACTTGGGGAAATTGAATAGCAGACATAAATAATAGGAAAGTGCGATGCGACTGCTGGTCTTAGCGGCAGTGCATTACAACAGGCGCAGGCACAAGCAGGCCTTGATCCGACTCAGATTGCAAAGCATCACGGTCCAACTCATATGCGTGTTTTTTGTACAAATGCGCCAGTCGTTCAGGAGTAACTTGTGCAGATGGCAAATCAAACACAATTTGTCCACTGAGCAGACCAATGATTCGGTCAAAGTGCAATAGGGCCATGTCGACCTGGTGTAATGTGGCAACCATTGTTATTTGTCGCTCTCGCGCGAGCCCTACCAAGGCGGTCATAGCCATGCGAGCGCGCATGGGATCAAGTGCAGACAAGGGCTCGTCAATGAGCCAAAGACTGGCAGGCGATAGTAAAGCACGGGCCAATCCCACGCGTTGACGTTCACCTCCCGAGAGGCGGTCAACCCGTTCGAATAACTTGTCACTCAAGTCAAAGTGACCGAGCGCTTCGTAGGCTGCTGGAATATCGCTTGGGTAAAACAGCGAGCGCAAACTGGCAGTCAAACTCATAGCAGGCAAACGTCCGGCTAACACCGAGGTAACAACGCGTTGGCGCGGTGGCAATGGTGGTACCTGGGGCGCAAGAAACAATTGGCCGCGCAAACGACGCAGCGCACTGGTTGACAAACGCCAAGGGTCTTGCCCCCTTAAACGGATCTCTCCACTGGTCGGACGCTGGGCACAAGCCAATATTTGAAGCAAGCTTGTTTTGCCCGCACCCGAGGGTCCAATGATGGCAATCTGCTCGCCCGCGCCAAGTTGCAGGCTTATACCTTGCAAGGCCGCAGGGGCGTGCGCAGGTGCTGAAGGGTGTCGGGCCTGAAGGTCCGAAAGCTCGATGTTCAATGGAGAATGAACCGTTTACTGCAACAAGCCAGCGCTGCGAGCAGCCGACTCTAAACCTTTGTAATTTTCAGGCGACGTAGGCAGGTAACGGGTGGCGCGATTGAGTTTGAGAATTTCAGCATGCTCAGGGTTGGAAGGATTCAGTGCAAGCAAAGCAGCCTTGATTTTTTCGCGCTGTTGCGCTGGCATGTCAGCATGGACAGACCAGTTGTAGTTAAAGTAGGGCGGTGTTGTGAAGAAGACATTCACATCCTGGGTGTTGACCTTGTTTTCGGTGACGAACTTTTGCCATACCGTAATGTCAAGTGCAGCGGCGTCAACCTTACCGCTGACCACGGATGCGATGGTTGCATCGTGCGCGCCGCTGTAGGCAACGCGCTTAAAGTCTTTTTCAGGTTCGATATTGGCTTGCAACAAAAAACTGCGCGGCATCAGATGGCCTGAAGTGCTGCTTTGCGAACCAAAAGAGACTTGCTTGCCCTTCATATCGGCCAGACTTTTGATACCAGAATTGGTCTTGGCTATGAACACCGATCTGAAGTTGGTGTCTTCTTCACGCTGCGCCAAGGGCACAATTTTTCCGCCTGAACGAATGCTGGCCTGCACAAAGGTGAACCCACCAAACCAAACAAGATCAACCTTTTTGTTCACCAGCGACTCAACGGCAGCAGGATAGTCGGTCACAGGTGTGAACTGAACTTTTATGTCCAACTGTTTTTCAAGGTAAGTCGCAAGCGGTGTGAACTTTCGAACCTGCTCGGTAGCCGCCTCCTCAGGGATGGTGGTGATTCGCAGTATGGTTTGGGCCTGTGCGGGTGTCATGGCAAAGAGTGCCAGTACGCAGGCGACAAAAGCTGGTAAGACTGATTTTTTAGGGGCGAAAAACATATTTGTCCAAGATTTAATTAACAAACAACAAATGTAATCAACATTTAAGATTGTTTGGTGTGTTGGTTGTTTCAACTGAATTTGATGGGGCTATTTGCAATGAGCTGAAGAATTTTTTCGGCTTTTTATTCGGCTTAAGCCAAGGTGAGGCAATGGAAGTGAGAGATTCAGGCCTGCTTCAGGTTTAAAAATGGATCCTAATTATTTCAAAAAAAAAGTTCAAGCCACAACACAACCCTAAAAGCACGCAGAGATTGAACCAGACTGTGGATACGATCAGGTTTTTCACTGCGACAGATTGACTCTTTACCAAGGTATTTCATTACCCGTGTAATCAATAAAGTGGGCTCCCGATTTGACAGAAAGATTTTTCAAAGCCTTGAGCATTCCAAGAACTGAAGCATGTGGCTCCAACAGATGAGTTTGAGAGCCAACAAAAGGGCTGGAAAGTTTCGACCTGACTGTTCCAGGCTGAAGAGCCACCACACGCAAATGTGTATTTTTTCGTTGAAGCTCTATGGCTGCTGTTTGAAGCATCATATTTAAGGCGGCTTTTGACGCACGGTATCCATACCATCCACCTTTTTTGTTGTCAGAAATACTTCCAACACGAGCTGAAAGCTTGGCGTAAATTGATGCTCCTTTGGCAAGCAATGGAGAAAAGTGGCGAAGCACTAAGGCAGGGCCGATTGCATTGACTAAAAATGCCTGCGTTAAATGCTCGTGGTTCAGGCTGTTGAGTGACTTCTCTGGTCCAACCCCATCTATTTCAAGTGCGCCCGTGGCATCAATGATGATTTCAAACGGCCCCAAAGAACTGCACATCAATGCTTGAGCATGAATAGATTCTGCGTTTAGCAAATCAAAGCCGCTGCCAGAGCGGCGAGATACTGCCTCTACATAAGTGCAATTGGGGTCAGAACGAAACGCGTCTACAAATGCATTGCCAAGAGCACCATTTGAGCCGATGACAAGCGCTTTGTACTGGTCTGATGAAAAAAGTGGACAATTTTCAGCCATGGTTACACGCTTCACTATTTCTATCGTCGTGTCGCCAGTTGTTCACGTTCTTCGTCGGTGTATTCATCGCAACGGCTTGAACGGTCAGGTACTCTTAGATAATCAGCGCCTGATCTTAACGGATTGATCATTTGGTAATGGCGAAACGTCAACCAAGTCACAAAAACCATCGTGATCAAGGCCACTTTGAAACCCGTTAAAAATAAAAAAGCACCAGCCTAGGCTGATGCCATCCAAAAAGCCCTGTACTCAGCAGCTCGACTGATTGATTTTGAATCAGGCAGGAATCAAAACTGCATCAATCACATGGATCACGCCGTTGGTGCATTCAATGTCTGTTGCAGTGACGTTGATTCCGTCGTTTAACTGAACACCATTGGAAGTGCTGACCTTGACTGAAGCGCCGTTGAGTGTTGCAGCATTTTGACCATTCATTTTCACTACATCCGCCGCCATGACTTTTCCAGCAACGACATGGTAGGTCAGTATGGCTGTGAGTTTTGGAATATCTGCCAGCAATGCCTCCACCGTGCCAGCAGGCAGCTTTGCAAAAGCATCATCACTTGGTGCGAACACAGTGAATGGACCAGCGCCCTTGAGCGTGTCAATCAGTCCAGCTGCTGTGACTGCAGCTGCCAAAGTTTTGAAAGTACCTGCCGCTACTGCGGTATCAACGATATCGTGCATAACATTCCTTGTTGTTTAAAGAGTTCGATTTCGGACAGGAACAGTAAACCAGGCTTTCGCCAAGCCACTGAGCATTCGTATCATCGAATTGGGAGGGGTTAGTAGTAAAACTGAATAATGGAACAAGCAGTACTGTTGGCTTGTATGAAGCAGGATTTAACGTCCTGCCTCAACGATTTACATTACTTGGGCATGATCACGGTGTCGATCACGTGAATCACACCGTTGTCAGCCACGATGTCAGTCTTGACCACTTTAGCCTTGTCAACCATCACTCCATTTTTGGTAGTAACAGTGATATCAGATCCTTGAACAGTCTTGACTTTGCCAGCTTTGACATCGGCTGCCATGACTTTGCCAGGAACAACGTGGTAGGTGAGAACCGCTGTGAGTTTTGCCTTGTCTTTTAACAACGCTTCCAAATCAGCCTTGGGTATCTTTGCAAAAGCCTCGTCTGTTGGAGCAAATACTGTGAAGGGGCCTTTACCTTTGAGGGTCTCAACCAAGCCAGCAGCGCCAAGTGCTGTAGCTAATGTTTTAAAGCTGCCAGCATCTACAGCTGTATCCACAATGTCCTTAGCCTGGGCAGACATGACCAAGACAGAAGCCAACAATGTTGCAATGAGAGATTTTTTAATCATTCGTTAGATCCAAAATGTTTAAGCCGCTGAATATGCAACGGTCACCTAATGTGCGCTACTTGTGTGTAAATTTGAAGTCAAGGGTCTTTCGCGGTGTTGCAAGCTCTACTCAGATTGAAAACATTCCTTTGTTTCGGCTGCGTCTGGTATTGCGAGCGTGCTGCAGACTGCAAGCTTTTGATACGTCCAATCACCATGAACCTTGTTCCTATGTAGCAGGTATGTCACTTAACCAAGTGAACCAAAATCATGCCAGCCATAAAATGGATCAACGTCAATACAACAGATAAACCGTGCAGCCAAATAAAGCGTATTCAGAGCACCATGTCTGTAGCGTGGTTTATCGCTGGCATCAACCACTGTCTTGCGGCAAGGGCTGTGAACATAACAAAAGCCATCAATCCCGAACTGAATAGATCCGATGTCCAAGATAGCGCAATGACCAAGCCCGACGAAATAATCACAAACAGGTAAAAAGGTGGAAATGCTTTTTGTGTAAGCATGCGAGCATCTTGCGGGGGTAGATACCTAAACAGAAAAGCTGCAAAACCTGCTGAAAAAAGAAGCATCCCGCCGAACAACAAAGCTACAACCAACAGAGTTGCCATTGGCAAGTAAACACCTAACATTTCAAATTCCTTCTATTAGGCAGCATTGGTTTTATCAAGTCTGAGTGCATTGGTTGCAATTTCGTCTAGCGACAACTGAATGCCAAGTGATCCGCCACCCAAGCGAACTGGTGACTTTTTCAGCGTAATCTCGATCCGCTGAATGGCCGGGTTAGCTGCACACGCAGTTGCAATTAGCGTGATGAGTCGTTCCTGGGTCTCATAATGCCCGGCCACAGCTATACGTTCTATTTCCATAACCAATGGGTCATAGTCAAACACATTTGCCATGTCATCTTGTGAAATAACAACTTGATTCACTGATATTCCAAGTCTCAAGTCAAGCAAATGAATATCTGGCTTGGTTTCATTGGGTCCGTAAGTGCCTATGTCAGCATGGAGCTGCAGGTCTCGTAACTCGATGAATGCTGAGCTGTCTTGCTTTTTACGAAAGACTGCCTCTGTTGTGGGACTTCGACAGATGTTGCCCATACTTAGTCAGTCGAGATCTCTGGCAACACGAAAACCGCTACTACTGAAGCGATAGTATGTTGGATGAGTTCCATCTCGAACAGTGACTCGTAAATTCTGAGGATCATCACCCCAAGCGCCCCCGCGTAAAACACGCAAAGAACAGTTCCCACTCAGCCAAGCGCTACCATCAGCTGGCGAATTCTGGTAAGTGCTCTGCCAACAATCCTCTGTCCATTCAGCAATATTTCCAATCATGTCATGCAGACCAAATTGATTTGGTTTTTTCAAACCAACAACTTTTGTATTGGTGGCATTATTCTTCGACCATGCGTATTCATCTATTTGGTTGACAGCATCTCCCCAAGGATATTTGGCTGTACTGCCAGCACGGGCAGCATACTCCCATTCAGCTTCAGACGGTAATCTGTATTTTTTGCCAGTTTTTTGACTCAGCTTTTTGATGTACTGCTGCGCATCGTTCCATGAAATATTTTCAACAGGATGCGTGGAACCCTTTTGTAAACTTGGGTCAGTGCCCATAAGGGAATTCCACTCAGTCTGTGTGACTTCAAATTTACCAAGTGCGAATGTTTGGATGTTGACCAAGTGTTGAGGTTTTTCATCAGCTCGCAGATCTGAATTCATTGAAGATATTGGTTCATCCAAATCAGAACTGCCCATATAAAAACTACCGGTTTTTAAAGTGACCATTTCCGGACAAACTGAGCAATCAGCAAATGCCCAACTCATGCTTGTCGAAGCACTCAACAGAACAAACAAATAAATTTTCATGGCTTTGGGATGGCTGAAGAAAAATTTAATGTTGATTTTGCTTTTGGACAGCCACTGCCCAATTCCCTCTGAGTGCGAAGTAAAGTCCCCCAACCCATAGTGATAAGTGAAGGTAGTCGTTCAATATAAATTGGATCAAGCTCTCGGGTTTTATGACGACCCAGATGACGCCCGTGACAACACAGCACATTGTTATGCCGCTGAATCTGGTGAGCAAGTCCCCGAACTCAGCAATGAGAGGAATTTCTCTGATGTGCGGCAGTGTTGGCAAAGCACCCATAAGAAGCCCAATGCCAGCAGCAACCTCTCCATAGCAAACAAACAACCACACAAGAAACGGTATTCCAAAGGCACCTCCAGCAGCAGCATCTACGGGAAACTTGCTCAACCCCTGTTGAATAAAAACAATGGCTAAAGGAATTCGAAGCAGTATGTGGCTCATACTGAAATCAGGTAACGAAGCCCAATAGTTTCTAATTTTCAAAATTAACATTTGTCTCTCCTTGATTAATTTAAATTTGATCGACCTGCTTGTTCACTTGCTAAATATCTATTGCACATCTGAGCGATGGCTTAAAACGATTCAACCAAGTATGCGGGTCAGTCCCAACGAGCAGCCCAACGCTGGAGTGTTGGCCGCCATCTTAAAAACAGCCGATACATTTGTTCCATGACCCAGCTAGCTCCCGGAATGCGTCCGGCCAAGGCAAGCCAGCGCCAACCTGGGAGTTCGGCCCATAAAGCCAAAAAAGCCTTCGCGCCACTGAGCAGTTGACCGTCGCGGCCTTGCACATGAAACCTCGCCAGTAATTGTTCGCGCGAAGTGCCTGCTGGTAGCGGAACTGCTGCGTTACTGATATCTGCAAAACTCACAGGTGATATCGGATTCAGCGGTTGCAGGTCACGATAGACGGCTATTTCTCGCCGGCACAAAAGACAAGAACCATCGTAGAGAACGGTCAGTGCCGCAGCGCAATAGGCTTTATTTGTTTGGTTCGTGTCTGTCATATTTTGATCCATGGCGTTCATAGGTTTGCGGCTCAAATCAAGCGAATCAAAGAAACAGCAGTTTTTGAGCCTGCGCCCACCATGGCGCACCAGACGCGCAGCAACCAAGCTGGTTGACCAAGGCCCCGTGCGTTGGCTGCTTCATCTCGATGAGCCACTTCGTCGGCTTGGCAATCCAACAAGGTCTGGCGCAAATCACTGAGTGCAGGTTGCGAGGCCAGAGCAAGAATCTGCTCCTCGTAGTGGTGGTTGACAAAGGTTTCCACCGCCTCAATCGTTGCGTAAACCGCCCTGGGGCCGAACAGTGCAGGCAGAGCGCCAGTGATAAATCCAGCAAGTCGCCAGATCGGCAACAGACGAGAGTGTCGCGAAGAAGGAATCCAAGCAGAAATAAGACGAAGGTGCTTCTGCTCTGTGAGCAGGTGATGCTCCGCAAAAGACCTGAGCGCAGGATCTCGAGCGAATCTCAGCACGCCTTGGTAAATGCAAACCGCGCCCACCTCGCCAGCGTGATCGGTCCGCAGATCGGCAAACACCCACTCGGGGAGTTGATCCCCAGGGGTGAATTGCGTACAACCTGATCGAACGATGAGCAATTCGTCTTCGACGGCTAAAGGCACATTAAACAATTAAATGCCCAAGATTTTTTTAGCTTCGACAAGCGCTTTCATGGATTCATCATGCTTGCCAGCCTTGTGTAATTTTTCACCCTCATCCCGCAGCGCCTTGACCTTCGCTGAATCGGCGTAAGACAGCTTTGCACTTGTCATCTTTGCATCAATGGCTTTGATTTCATTGGGACAGTTGTGAGCAAATGCCATGCATGTGACAAAAGCCAGTGATATGACTGCAAATTTTTTCATCATTTTTCCTTTAGTTAAATTAAAACCACCAATTTAAAAAGCAACGTCTTTAATTCTCAAGTCTTCATTGATATAGAAATTTGTTATGGGTTGATCGTGTCGTCGTAGTTGATCTGGCTACTAGTGATGTCATTGGCAAGACCCACAAACTTTTTTAATTGTTGATTTTGTCCACAGTGAAGTTCGCGGAGGTTAGCAAGTTCTCATTGTTTTTCTGCACCTTCTTCAGTTTAGGGATCAATTGCTTCTCATCCTCTATGCAGTAGATCAACTGCCAGGCCACACCTGAAAAAATGATGTTGCACATTCTTTTTCGGTTGCGCAACATGTTTTGGATTCCATTTTGACTCGTTTTTAACTTTTTAAATTATAAGCCTGTCTAACTTTATCTGAATATAAATATGTCAATACCTGTATTGTTTGGACATGCGATATGAAAAAATTGATGCAAAACCTATTCAATTATTTGTTCCAAGCCTCAACAGATGGAACGCGATGTCGCCCAATTTGCACCACGCACCAGGGCCGAGTTGCTGCGCAGGTTCTGAACCATGCTGGCATACCTGCAAGGCAGCACCTTGAACATGGCAGAGTAACCAAGGCAAACGCTTGGTCAAATCGCACAAGGTCTACATTCGCGAAGCGGATTGCTGCACAGTTTGCTGGGCATCACAGACATGGATGCGCTGCTGTCACACCCGATTGTGGGCGCCAGTAGGGAGGGTCATGTGATTGAAAGCCTGTTGGCTGTTCTACCTGCCGTCACACAGCCCAGTTTCTACCGCAGCAATTTTGATACAGAGATTGAACTGCTGCTCACCTGGCCCAACGGGGAGCACTGGGCGATCGAGATCAAACGCAGCACCACACCCAAGCTTGAACGCGGTTTTTACAGCGCCTGTGAAGACATCCAGCCCAGCCGCAAATGGCTGATTTACCCCGGCTCGGAGTACTACCCCTTGGATGATGGCATTGAAATCATGACACTTCATGGCGCTATGCAAGCACTGGATGCAGCCAGCGTTTCTTACCCGCTGCTAGGGGCGAGGTCATCATGTGCAAATGGGTTGCTTATGCGGGTCCAAAATTTATCTTGGCTAAGCTGACAAAACAAACCTAAAGAAAAATTCAGTCCCGCGATCTTCAACCATCAACCGTGGATCGAAAAGAAAATCGCCTTTGTTGCGTGCATGATTAGGAAAGTAAAGCTGGGTAGTCAACACGGCCCCATTTCTGCGCTGCACCTTGACATGCAAATGGGGTGCTCTTCCGGGGTACTCCCCAGGCATCAGCGACTGAAGTACAAAACCACCTGTGTTGCTCGCAAATTGATGTCCACGCAACTTTTCGATGCGTTTATCGTAATGTCCTTTTTCATCGCATTGCCAAAAATCAAGTAACGCGCCTGGCACCGGACGGCAGGAGCTGTCCAACACCTCTCCCGATAGTTGAATCTTTTGAGTTTTTGCCCCAGTACCGATCAGGTTGCTTCGCTCAGGTGATCCGGGTGTAAAAAAGGGGCCTTCTAATTGAGCAGGTGTTTTGGTTCCACAACTGGGTGTGAGTGGGGCTTGGGCATGAGATTTTCGACTGGTTAGCACAGCTGCTGAACCCAGCCCAAAGTAAAGCGTGTACTTTGCGAAATTTTGTAAAGCGCGGCGACGTTGTGATGAGTCAAGCATTTTTCGATTTGCCAAAATAATTGAAAATTTTGAGTCGATCCTGTTTCAATCAACAAGACGGGTGGTAGTGGTCACCAGTGTTCAGCGGCGAAGACACTGGACAAAAGCCCAACCGGGAGTATCGTATTTGGTTTTTTCAAAAGCACGGTAGGTTTTTCATCGGGTGCTTGACGGGGATGGAAAATCACCACCGCCTCAAGCGAGCAGCAGAGATGCCACTCAGATGGAAGACGCGATCAATGATCGCTGTTGAGCACGACATGCTACCCTAGTGTTATTCAAATATAGTGCTTGGATGCGAGGTCATCATGTGCAGATGGGTTGCTTATGCGGGTCCAGAAATTTACCTTGAAGACTTGATCTTCCATCAAGAGCATTCCATCGTCAGCCAAAGCTTGGCTGCAACCCAGACTGCTTGGGTCACCAATGGCGATGGTTTTGGCGTTGCTTGGTACACCCAACGTACCACACCAGGACTATTTAAAGATGTACTGCCAGCTTGGAACGATGCTAATCTTCGCTCGCTTGCAGCCCACATTCGAACAAGACTGTTTTTTGCCCATGTCCGTGCCACCACTGGCACTGCTGTCAACAGAAGCAATTGCCATCCGTTTATTTGGCAAAACTGGACCTTCATGCACAACGGCAAGATTGGCAATTGGCTTGACTGCAGGAAAGACGTTGAGGACCTGATCGACCATGTTCACTACCCACACAGGGAAGGCACCACAGACAGTGAGGCGCTTTTCTTAGTTGCTTTAAGCAATGGCTTGATCCAAAACCCCATCACAGCTATTCAAGCCACATTGCGAGATGTGACCAGAATCATGGACAAACATAAAGCTGATGAACCCATGCGTATTTCCTGTGCTCTGACGAATGGGCAAGACATGTGGGCCGTTAGGTATTCCAGCGACGACCAATCCCCCAGTATGTACTATGGCTCCCCCCACACACGTGCCAGTGAACATGGACTACACCCCATCACAACCATCGCCTCTGAGCCATCAGACTCAGACGCAGCCCATTGGTTCAAAGTTGAAGAACGAAATGGCGTGCATTGGACAGCGAGTGGCTTAGAGCATTTCAAAATCAAAGTCTAAAAACATTTAACCGTTGTAACGCCCAGCCTTGATATCAACTTCTATGAAAAACAAAGAACCTTGAGCAACAAATGACGTTCAGTATTGAACAGCACAATCATGCAAACAAAGATTGATCAGACTTTGATATGGAATTCCAAACTCTTAAGAGATTGACTTAAAGTGTCCAATCGAATCATTTGACTTCAATCACCGCACGCATTCCTGTTTCACTTTTTCGTGATGCCACATCATCGAAGACGCCAGCACGAACTGGTACGAACCACCATTCGACCGTCGCACTTGCTTTGACTTCAGCACGTCGCATGGGTCCATATATTTCAGCAGTGTCTTTTCCTGCGCCATCCTTGACAACCACTTTGCGGGTGTAGACGGCGTCTGCCAATTTGTTTGAAGAAAAATAGCAACTGCGCTCAGTTCGGTTAATCAGTCTAAGCTTGTAGAGCCGGCCAGCTTCCAAGGTCAGGGATGCAGGCACAAATTTTTGGCACTCAGACTGGCCTTCCATCAGTAAATCGACCTCGATCGGAACCTGATCTCCCAGATCTGCCGCACTCAGTGGAGTTCCCATGCCAATGGACATAAGCACAGCCACAAAAGTGTTGGGCAGCATTGCTTTATTCAAACTAAGACGGTTCATGATTTTGCAGGCTGGTGGTTACAAAGATACGATGGAATGGCGAGCAACACTTAGGCAATTGAATATTCTCAACCATTGAAATGAAAGGATCCAAAGAATCGGCTGGGTGTTGAGTTGAAATACCGAGTGTCTACGCAATGATAGTGAATTATTTGTACTCAAAAAATCGGGGGTCTTTGGCAACACAGCTCAACCTAATTCAAATCACTTCATGAATTCCATCTGCCAACACCAGGTTGCAAGGCAGTCATTTCAATGGCAGCTGACATTTGACCAAACATCGCATCCGACCAGCAACCCCAGCACCGAGGCCAGATCAATACCTTTAACCTAACTCATGGTCTTTTCTGCCCCATCAGCCAATGGACTTTGAAATCGCTTTGCTTCAAATCGATACATGAGTCAGATAAATGGTTAATGTGACCAAGAATTGAACCATTTTATGCGATAAAAATAGGTTTTTTCATTGAAAAATAGGTTTTGAATAAGTTGAAACATGGACAAAGCATGTTTCCAAAGCATAATCCGTCCATCACCAACCCACAAGGTATCAATCATGTTCACAAAACTGCTTCTTTCGTCTTGCTTGCTCATTACAACCGCAGCAACCGCAATGACTTCCCAATCAAATCTTGTACCTGACCAAGAGCCAACCATATTGCTTGCCAGCAACAACACCACATGGTCTTTTGTTGCTCCAAGCAGTTCACAAGGCCTTTCCAACGTTCGCGAATTCCACGATATGGGTGCCAGCGGCGTCCAGCAAATCGACTACGTTGTCAACTGCGCAAATCAAACCATGGCCATGTCAGGCTTCCAAATCCTCACCGGCCCTGGAAAAACGCCTGTTGGTTTTATTGCTCCCAAATCACAAAAACTCAGCTTCTACACCCCCGTGATCGAGCATGACAAGAAAATTGCCAGCAACACATGCCAAAAGCTGGTTGCCTTGAACAACTTCACACAAGACAACTGACCTTTTGGTGATTTCCGCCCTGTTTAACCAAAGGCATTTGTGCACTGAATAAGAAACCAGATCCTGGTCCTGCGCGTCCAACTTGAGTTGGACGATGCTGCTCTTGGTGGTTTTGATAATGCGCGAGACGCTGTTTAGATGGCTGAGGCCCATTAATAATCCAATCATGTCTGGTGAAGCAAACAGCGTATTGCCCTGTTCCTCATTGGCATGCGCCATTTCACCCAAGCCCTCAGCCAATCTGGTTGCCCTTTGCACTATCACCGAATGGACCAGCCAGGTCCCACCGCCGCCCTGGAAAGTCTTGGTGCCAAACTGTTCGACCTTCAAACGCTCTAACCCGAGCGGGTAGCGATAACCGCGCCAGGCAACCCGCGAGTTGCCCGACTGCTTCTGGAACAGTCAAACTGTTATGGCCTGTCTGCGCGACGCCATCAAGCAGACCCTGGCCCACGGTTATGCCCAGCAT
>Ga0247840_10007095_pt1 | contig 15719 bp, 14 predicted proteins | sample LaCruzMarch2015__FD_192404 | JGI IMG/M metagenome (GOLD analysis project Ga0247840, IMG submission 192404) | Freshwater microbial communities from meromictic Lake La Cruz, Castile-La Mancha, Spain - LaCruzMarch2015_17m | ecosystem: Environmental > Aquatic > Freshwater > Lake | place: Spain... | reverse complement strand
TAATTCTAAAATATTTAAGCATATTCCGTTTCATAATCTTCCTTCCAAAAAAGGATATTTATTCAATATTTCCTGTTTTTTGGAGAGTAAATGTTTTGTAAATTTCTCATATTCAATAGTATCTGTATGAATTGGACGGTGTAATAATCCATTTTGATACTGATTTACTTCATGCATACATTGCAAGGTGTTTTTGTTGAAAAAAGCAAGTGAAAAAGTATTAAAAATGTAATCCACAGCTACTTCCGAAGGATGGAGCATATCGGCTGCATAGTAACGATAGTCGCGCAATTCGTCTATTACTATTTCGTAGGCAGGGAAATAATGTGTGTCTTTGTGTTTTTTTACAATTTCTTGCACAGCTTGTAAAAGTATTCCTTTGCTAATGGTGTTTTCGGTTGGACCGTCTTTCCAATGTCGTACAGGGCTTACTGTAAACACTATTTTAAGCGCTGGGTTAATATTTTTTAGTTTTAAAATAATATCATTGTACATTTCAACAATATGTTCGGTACTCAGTCGCTCACGCAAAAACTTTTCTGAAGGTACTTTGTGGCAGTTAGCTACCACTTTTCCACTTTCAGCAAGTTTGTAAATCCACGACGTTCCAAATGTCAGCATCAAATAATTTGTTTTTTGTAATTTTTCGGAAGCTTCGCTAAGTCGTGCATTTATTTTTGATATGCAAAGCTCAGCATTACTATTCGAAAATAAAGTGCTATGCATAAAGCTGCCCCAGAGTGAATGGTGTTGAAATAGATCGTCGGTTGTAAAAACCTTTTTATCCAAAAGCAATTGGATGCCTTCGGCAATGGAAGCTGGATTAAACAATACTCCAAATGGATTAACATCGACTTCGAAACAGGCATTTTGTAATTTACTACCTATATTTTCGGAAAAACAAGAACCCAGCATCAAAATTCGTGATAAATAATCAATTTTGTGCGCCGATGGTTCTATCTCAACTTTAGTTGTGAACATGTTGCTGCTTTTTTTTACAAAAGTAATAAAATAAATTAAATCCGATTTTTGGATTTGAACATTCAGTGATTTACAATGTTTTAAAGGCTTTAGTGTGAAGATTAAAGAACAAAGAATAAAGAACTAACAAAAAATGAGTTTATTAGAAGCGTTTAATTGGCGATATGCCACCAAAAAATTTGATGCCACCAAAAAGGTTGATAATGCTATTGTAGATAATATTGTAGAGGCTGCCCGTTTGGCACCTACATCTTCGGGTTTGCAGCCTTTTGAGATTTTGGTAATTACAAATCAGGAGTTGAAAGAAAAAATTGTTCCTATTTCGTACGGGCAGGAGATGCCCGCACAATGCTCACATTTGTTGGTTTTTGCTGTCTGGGATAATTATACTGTTGAGCGCATTGATCATATTTACGAACTCACAACCCTTGAGCGTAATTTAGCATCAGACAAGTACGATGCATATAAACAACGCCTGAAAGAAGGTTTTGCAAAAAAAACAACAGAGCAAAATATCCAGCATGCAGCTCGTCAGGCATATATTGCACTTGGTTTTGCTATGGCCGAAGCCGCTGTTAATAAAATTGATACAGTGCCAATGGAAGGCTTTTCGCCTATCGAATTGGATGATCTACTTAATTTATCAGAAAAAGGGTTGAAAAGTGTGCTTATGTTGCCGCTGGGTTATCGGGATGTGGAAAACGATTGGCTTTCAAAAATGAAGAAAGTAAGACATCCGAAGTCTGAATTTGTAACTTTTATCGATTAATATAGTTTTGTGCTTTATATTTATTTTCATTTGTTGATGAATTTTTTATAGTTTTGTATGCAACATTTTTGTTTTAAAAAACATCATATTGAAGTGATGTATATTTAAATCAATAACAATTAAAAAACAAATAGTGTATGAAACGTTTTTTTTTATTAGCAATTTTAATTCCTCTATTTATTTCATGTAGCAATGAGGAGGAGGATGTTGAACAAACGGTTGTGAAAATGGGAACCATTGAAAATCCTTCGCAATTAACCACCTTCTATCTCAATCAGGATGATAGTACGCGTGTTTGGGTGCTGAGTAGCGACCTACAGTATTATCGTCCCAAAAATAACCAACGTGTTATTATGGAGTATGTTATATTGTCGAATAAACCTACTGGAAGTAGCTACAAGTATGATGTTAAACTAAAAGCTGTATACGAAGTACTTACGAAGAGTATATTCAATATTACTCCCGCTACGCAAGATAGTATTGGTAACGACCCTATAGTGGTTGAAAACATGTGGGTTGCTGGCGATTTTCTGAATGTTGAATTCATTTATCCTGGTTATTCAAAAACACACTTTATTAATTTGATAAGCGATGCAGCCAAAACAAGCACTTATACCGACAATAAAGTACATTTGGAATTTCGACACAATGCAAACAACGATTATACTTCGTTGAACTTTAGTGGTATTGCTAGCTTTGATATCAGTTCATTAAGGGTTACTGGCACTAATAGTGTTGATTTTGTAGTACATACCAAAGAATTTGGGTCTGCAACTAACACAAGCTATAGTTTTACTTATAAATATGGAACCACGGCAGCAGCTTCAGCTCCTGCAAAACAATTCGCAATTCCTGCAAGTAAAGCTGTTTTTAGATAAATGAAAAGTTATTTTTGAGTAATTGAAGTCCGTCAAATTCGTTTGTACGGACTTTAATTTTTTAAACCAATATATTTTGTACTTTTGCAAATAATAAAAAAAAATGAATATTATGAAGAAATTAGAACCTATGCAGTTGTGGAATTATTTCCACGAAATAACACAAATTCCGCGCCCTTCGAAAAAGGAAGAGAAAATAATAGCTTATCTCAAAGAATTTAGCGAAATTAACAAGCTCGATTACAAAATTGATGCTGCGGGTAATGTGCTTATTTGCAAGCCGGCAACTCTCGGTTACGAAAATTCGAAACGCATTATTATGCAGGCACATACCGATATGGTTTGCGAAAAAAATAGCGATGTGGTGTTTAATTTTGAAACAGATCCTATCCAAACTTATATTGAAGACGATTGGGTAAAAGCTCGCGGAACAACTTTGGGTGGTGATAATGGCATTGGAATAGCTTTGCAATTAGCGGTTTTAAGTGCAAATAATTTACAGCACCCTGCCTTGGAGTGCTTATTTACGAGCGACGAGGAAACAGGACTGACGGGTGCTTTTGCCTTGGATAATAAACTTTTGCAGGGCGAAGTGCTTATCAATCTCGATTCGGAAGACGATGGCGTAATATTTATTGGATGCGCAGGTGGTGTAGATACAACAGCAACTCTTACTTATTGCGAAGAGAAATCTCCCGAAGGATATTTTGCATTTACGGTAGCGGTTAGTGGCTTAAAGGGAGGGCATTCTGGCGACGATATTCACCGCGGGCTTGGTAATGCCAACAAAGTTCTGAATCGTTATTTGTGGAGTATTAACCAGAAAACCGATTTGCGCATTCATGCATTTAACGGAGGCAATCTTCGGAATGCCATTCCGCGCGAAGCAAAAGCTACGGTTTCGGTTCCTTGGTCCGAAAAAGAAAATGTGCGGGTTGAACTGAATCACTATATTGCCGATTTGGAAAAAGAATTTGGCGAAACCGAGCCCAGCTTCAAATTGACTCTTGGCTCAGAGAAATTACCCGAAACGGTTATTGATAAAATGACTTCCGATAAGCTGCTCCATGCGCTGTATGCTTGTCCACATGGTGTGATTGCGATGAGTAAAGATATGCCTGGATTGGTAGAAACATCCACCAATTTAGCTTCGATAAAAATGAAACCGAATTCCGAAATTCTCATTACAACAAGTCAGCGTAGCTCGGTTGAGAGTTCGAAATACGATATTGCAAATCAGGTAGAATCGGTGTTCAGGTTGGCCGGAGCAATTGTTACCCATGGCGATGGATATCCGGGTTGGAAACCGAATGTGAAATCGGATATTCTGAAAATTGCCGAAGATAGTTACAGCAAGTTATTCCATCAAAAAGCGCAGGTAAGAGCCATTCATGCTGGCTTGGAGTGTGGGCTTTTTATCGAAAAATACCCTCACTTGGATATGATTTCTATAGGTCCGCAAATGTATGGCGTTCATTCGCCCGACGAACGATTAAGCATAAGCTCCACACAAAAATGCTGGAAATGGTTGGTGGATATTTTACAAAATTCGTTGTAATTAGTATGCAGTAATCAAAAAAAAAATCATGGCCAAAACAAAATCAGTATATATTTGTCAGAATTGCGGTGCTGAGTCGCCTAAATGGATAGGCAAATGTCCTTCGTGTGGTGAGTGGAATTCGTATGTCGAAGAAATTATAAGCAAAGATAATTCACCCAAAATTACACTCGGTGGTCTCGAAATTACAAAACAGAAACCCGTACGGTTGGATGATGTAGAAACTTCGGAAGATAGTCGCATCGATACATCGAGCGAAGAGTTAAATCGCGTTCTTGGTGGTGGGCTTGTGCCCGGCTCATTGGTATTGATAGGTGGTGAGCCCGGAATTGGTAAATCCACACTTGTACTTCAGGTGGTGCTTAACCTGAAAGGGAAACGCACGCTTTATATCTCGGGTGAGGAAAGTGTTAAGCAATTGAAATTGCGCGCCGAAAGGCTTAAATACGATAATCCGGATTGTTATATTGTGAGCGAAACATCGTTGGAACAAATTTTTGTACACATTCAGAATATTCAACCGGATGTAGTGATTGTCGATTCTATTCAAACGGTTTCGACCGAAATGATCGAATCGTCACCCGGCTCTGTGTCGCAAGTTCGCGAATGTGCTGCACATTTGCTCAAATTTTGCAAAACAAGTGGAACTCCGGTGCTGCTTATCGGCCACATAAACAAAGAAGGTAGCATTGCCGGTCCCAAAGTGTTGGAACATATTGTGGATACGGTTTTGCAATTCGAAGGTGACCAACATTACATGTATCGTATTTTGCGAAGCATCAAAAACCGCTTCGGAAGTACTTCCGAATTGGGTATATTCGAAATGCAGCAAAATGGTCTTCGCGAGGTAAGTAATCCTTCAGAACTGCTCCTTTCGCAAAACCACGAAGGTTTGAGTGGCGTTGCCATTGCTTCGGCAATTGAAGGTGTTCGTCCATTTTTAATTGAGACACAAGCACTTGTAAGTTCGGCTGCTTATGGTACGCCACAACGTTCATGTACTGGCTTCGACCTTCGCCGATTAAATATGCTCTTGGCGGTGCTCGAAAAACGGGCAGGTTTTAAATTGGCTCAAAAAGATGTATTTCTAAACATTGCCGGTGGACTTAAAATCAATGACCCGGCAATTGATTTAGCTGTAATTTCGGCTATTTTGTCGTCGAATGTAGATATTTCTATCGAAAAGCAAGTGTGCATTGCCGGCGAAGTGGGACTTTCGGGCGAGATTCGCCCCATAAACCGCATCGAACAGCGCATTCTCGAAGCCGAAAAGCTGGGTTTCACAAAAATGATTATCCCCGACTTTAATGTTAAAGCCCTGAATATTGGTAAAATAAATATGGAAATTATTCGGGTAAAAAAAGTAGAAGAAGCATTCCGTGTTTTGTTCCGAAAGTAAATTATGGGAGCAAAATAATGTTGTATATTTCTGTTAATCACAGTCCGCTCTTTTTTCTTGTTCCATCTCCTCAAGGAGAGGGTTCGGGTGAGGTGCATATTTTATTAATTACATGAGCTCTTCTTAAATTCAGTTAAAAACAAACCGTAAACATTCAAATTACTAAAAAATAGAAGCTTCACAGAATATAATGTTCTAAAAAAATTATCTTTGTATCTGATTTAACACAAATAACACATGTTACAAGCATTTTTAGTATCAGCTATCTTATTGATTATTGGGGTATTAATACTTGGATTTCGGATTTTTTTTATTAAAAATGGCGAGTTTCCCAATATCCATATTGGCGGCAACAAAGGATTAAAGGAAAAGGGTGTGCATTGTGCCACTACGCAAGACCGTGAAGCGCAAAAAGTGAAACCACTCACAAACAAAGAAGTATATAACGAAATTACACAATTTTAATTTTATAAAAACAGAATGAAAAATCTCTCACTCATTTTTAACGGCGTTTTAGCCATTGCAGTTATTGCGTTGTTTATAATAGTTTTTACAAAAGGAAATAGTACTGCTGCAAGTGGCACTTCTTTTACAAAGGAACAAATTAAAGCCGGAAAACTTCCGGTTGCATACATTAATGTCGATTCGCTTTTGTCCAATTATCAGTTTGCCAAAGAAGCCAACGAATCGTTGATTCGCAAACAAGAAGATTCACGCCTGAATATCAATACGAAAGCACGTCAGTTGCAGGTGGAAATGGGTGAGTTTCAGAAAAAATTAGAAGCCAATGCTTTTTTAAGTCGCGAGCGCGCCGAACAGGAACAAGCACGCTTGGTACGCCGCCAGCAGGAATTGCAGGAATTGGATGGTAAACTTAGCCAACAAATAATGCAGGTTCAGCAAAAAATGAGCGAGCAATTACGCGATACGATTAATGCTTTTCTGAAAGAGTACAACAAAGACAAAAAATACGAAATGATTTTCAGCAATACTTCGAGCGATAATATCTTGTTTGCCGACAAAGGATACGATATTACAGCCGAAATTACTAAATTGCTCAACGAGCGCTTTAAATCAAAAAAATAACTGAAAAATTCAAACTAAAAAGAGAAGAACGCAAATTACGCAAATAAACGCAAATTGATTTATATCATAATTGATTTTATTTCTGACAATTACAAAATTGATAATAATGAAATTTGTGAAAATTTGCGTAATTTGCGTTCAAAAACTTTTATTTGACATCATTTTTGTAGCGTTAAAAAGGTTTTCTGTATCCACATCCTTCTTTCCACCTACTGCAACCATAAGCTGCATTGCCTTTTAGTAATTTGCCTTGTCCACATTCGGGGCAGGTACTGCCAATAAATGGGTCGTATTCAGTAGGTTTTGGTGTGTTTGTTTGACGGTTCTCACTTTTAACGTTAAACACAACCTGTCGAACCATTTCTTTTAATTCTTCCAAAAAAGCCTTTGCCTCGTATTCGCCTCGCTCAACCTGTCGAAGTTTCTTTTCCCAAAGTCCCGTGAGCTCTGCCGATTTCAACAGTTCCTCGCTGATAGTTTGAATTAAATCCACTCCTGTGTTAGTGGCAATCAGGTTTTTACGCTCTTTGCGAATATAATCGCGCTTAAAAAGTGTTTCGATAATGGCAGCGCGTGTCGACGGACGACCTATACCATTGTCTTTCATGGCATCGCGTAATTCATCGTTGTCCACTAATTTTCCGGCTGTTTCCATTGCCCGCAGCAGTGTTGCTTCGGTGTAAGGTTTTGGGGGCGAAGTCCATTTTTCGGCCAATGTGGGTTCGTGTGGGCCATTTTCGCCTTTAGTGAAAATGGGCAATGTTTTCTCATCCTCTTCTGCTTCTTTTTCGTCGGTGTCGGCTTTTGCTTTTTCGAATACCACGCGCCAACCTGCATCAAGAATTTGTTTGCCATTTACTTTAAATTCTACCTTATCCACTTCACCTAAAACCGTTGTGGTGGCTATTTTACATTCGGGATAAAAATTGGCAATAAACCGCCGTGCTACCAAATCGAATACGCGTCGTTCATTCTCATTTAGAGCCATTGGATGAATGCCTGTAGGAATTATTGCATGGTGGTCGGTTACTTTTGCATTATCAAAAACCTTCTTTGTTTTCGGAATTTTTGCAGCCAATAAAGGTGCAGTAAGCAGTTCGTAATCTTTTATTCCTTTCAAAATAGCTGGAATTTTCGGATACATATCGTCGCTCAAAAATGTGGTATCAACACGCGGATAAGTGGTTATTTTTTTTTCGTAAAGTATTTGAATTAATTTGAGTGTTTCGTCAGCTGAAAAGCCGTATTTTTTATTGCATTCTACTTGCAATGAAGTTAAATCGAATAATTTAGGTGCCGATTCGGTTCCTTTTTTTGTAGAAATGTCGGTTACAAAAAAGTCGGACGCTTTTACGGTTTCCAAAAACTGAGAACCTTCTTCGACACTCGAAAAACGACCTTTTGAAGCCGAAAACAAGGTGTCGCGATAAACAGTTTTCAATTCCCAATACGCTTCGGGTTTGAAATTTTCAATTTCGAGTTGACGGTTTACAATAAGTGCCAGAGTAGGGGTTTGAACCCTTCCAATCGACAATACCTGACGATTTTTACCGTATTTCAAGGTATAAAGCCGCGTCGCATTCATACCCAACAACCAATCGCCAATGGCGCGCGAAAGTCCTGCTTCGTACAAATGTTGATATTCCGATTGGTCTTTTAATTTTTTAAATCCTTCGCGAATCGATTCTTCGGTAAGCGACGAAATCCAGAGCCTTTTTACCGGACATTTACACATTGCTTTTTGCAGCACCCAACGTTGAATTAATTCTCCTTCTTGCCCGGCATCACCACAATTTATTACTTCATCGGCAGTCGAAAAAAGCTGTTCTATTACTTTAAATTGTTTTTGTATACCACTATCATTCATTACTTTAATTCCGAATCGTTGCGGAATCATAGGTAAGTGACTTAGCGCCCAACCTTTCCATTCGGGTGCATATTCATGCGGTTCGAGCAAGCCACACAAATGCCCAAAAGTCCATGTAACCTGATAGCCGTTTCCTTCCATATATCCATCTTTTCGGGTTTTTGCACCCAAAATTTCGGCAATATCACGCGCTACACTTGGCTTTTCGGCTATACAAACTATCATGTTACTTGTTTTCAGAATATTAGTGAAATAAATCTCGATTTTTCAAACGAATGCAAAGTTAATCAAAATTATGAATGATTGAAATGGGAATATCAGATTTCCAATTTTTAAAATATATTGAGTGAAAAAGCGTTATTTATAGGCAAAGAGTATTATTTGCAGAATAAAAACTCATTTTTTTAATGTATCTTTGTAGAGTATTATTTAATACCTTTTATTTGTTGTAAAGTTCTGAATAATAATAAATTAAATCGAATATAATGTCTTTTCAAATGAAGCAGCTACTTAAACTAAGTTTTCTTTTCGTATTCATACTTTTTTTTCAAAACATTTCAGCACAAAAATACGGTATCGAAGCTGGTTTTGTTCAGCCAAAACAGTCTGGTGCACAGTTTCGTACCACTTATTTTAATGGAGCTCGGTTGGGTGGAAACGTAGAATTTGAGTTGAAAAATAACTTCAGTTTGCTTACCGGTGCGCTCTATTCGTTGGTTTATTCGGATAGAACTCAGTATTACACATCAGTTGATTCGGTAAATTACAAAACGTTTCAACATGCACTCGAAATTCCTATTCAAGTTCAATATTCGCTTCCTGTTTCTAAAAATTTTAAATTCTTTGCTTTTGCCGGACCAAATATAGGCATTGGATTGGCTCAACCTCAAAAAGTTACGGCCGTATTTCCAATAGATGAGAAGACACTTATTAGCGAAACAAAATTGAATTTGGATGCAATTATTCCCGAAAACATGAAACAGTTTGTACGCACAGAATCGGATAGTTATGCTGATAATGATTTATATGTGAAATCGATGATTCAACGAATAAATTTGCAAATATCAATTGGTGGTGGTGTACAGTTTAAAAATTACAAACTCAAAGGGGGTTACGATTTTGGAATAAATAGTATTAATAAGATAGATACCAGCAAGTTAATGCGTTTGCAACAGAATGGTTGGTTTGTTTCTTTAATTTATCAATTCTAAAATTATTTCTAATTTTAATTTTGTTAAATATGTCAATTTCAGATATTTATAAAATATTTCTACAACATCTTATCATTTCAACCGACAGTCGTAATTGTCCTGCCGGTTGTTTGTTTTTTGCACTCAGGGGCGATAACTTTAATGCCAACGCTTTCGCACTTTCGGCATTGGAAAATGGTGCTGCTTACGCTATAATCGACGAAAATGAATATGCTATTGATGAGCGCTTTATTTTAGTTGATAATGTACTTGAGACTTTGCAGCAATTGGCAAAATACCATCGTAACCAACTCGATACAACGGTAATTGGAATTACCGGCACTAATGGCAAAACAACCTCCAAAGAACTAATTGCTGCTGTGTTGAGTCAAAAATTCAATATTTTGTTTACGCAAGGAAATTTAAACAATCATATTGGCGTACCACTAACTTTGCTCAAATTGCGTCCGAAGCACGAAATTGCTGTGGTCGAAATGGGTGCAAGTCACAAGGGAGATATAAAAGAACTTGCCGAAATTGCTTGTCCCGATTATGGAATTATTACCAATGTGGGTAAAGCACATTTAGAGGGTTTTGGTTCGTTCGAGGGTGTAAAAGAAACAAAATCTGAGCTTTATGAAAATATTTTTTATCAAGGTAAAAAAATATTTATTAATTCAGGAAACGAACATTTACTCCAAATGGCTCTCAAATCGGGCTTTACAAACGATGAAGAGTTAGTGAAATACAAACTAATTTCCGAAAGTGCTGACGATTTGGTAACTGGTCTTGTTGTTTCCTGTTCTCCTTTCTTGAAAATGCAATGTGCTACAAATAAGCTAAGTAGTTTTGAAATTGATACAAAATTAATTGGTACTTACAATGCCGAAAATATATTGGCTGCTGTTACAATTGGTCATTTTTTTGGAATTGACGATGCAATAATTAAAGCCGGTTTAGAACAATATACGCCTCAAAACAACCGTTCGCAACTAACTGTTACCGAACACAATAAATTGGTTGTAGATGCGTACAACGCCAATCCAACAAGCATGCGGGCAGCTGTACAGAATTTTGGGCTTATGGAAGTTGAGAATAAAATGCTCATATTGGGCGATATGCTTGAGCTTGGCGAACATGCTGAAACAGAACATCAAACTATTGTGGATTTGCTCGAAAGCTATCAATTGAAAAACGTTATTTTGGTTGGCAAGCTTTTTGCCCAAACTAAAAACGAATTTAAATGCTTTGAAAATGTCGAAAATTTACTACAATATATTGAAAAACAAGTTATTGTCGATAATTATATTCTTATTAAAGGCTCACGCGGTATTAAACTCGAAAAGGTGATACCGCTACTTTAAGAGCTAAGAACAAAGAATATTGAATAAAGATTTTAAATTGAAGATGAAAAAAAACAATATAATTATACTATCGGTTTTAATTGCTGTCATTTTGGCACTCATTATTACTGTTATTTTCCTGATTAATAGAACAAAAGAAAAGGAAGCCGAAATTGCAGAAGTAGTTGAAATGATGAATTTCGAAAAACAACAAGTGGAGCGAGAATTTCAAGATATGGCATCGGAATTTGATGGATACACTTCGAATATAAAAAACGATTCGCTTTTTAAATTGCTCGAAGACCAAAAGGTGAAAATGCATCAGTTGCTTGAAGAGTTGCGCGTAACAAAATCGACCAATGCCCGAAAGATTGCTGATTTAAAAAACGAATTAGCCTCTGTACGTAAACTATTGGTACATTATGTAAATCAGATTGATGCGTTAAATGCTGAAAATAAAGAACTTAAAACAGAAAATACGGAAGTGAAGCGTCGATATACGGAAGCTTCGGAAACTGCAACTCAATTGGCAAAAGAAAAGGAGTCGTTAAACGAAGTTGTTACACGTGCTTCGAAATTAGAAGTTACAGGTTTTAGTTTTACGCCTTTAAATAATAGAAACAAAAAAACAAGCTGGTTTACTCAAACAGCAAATCTACAATTTAATTTCACGGTAAATAAAAATATTACAGCTCAGCCGGGTGAAAAAACAATCTATTTACGTTTAACTCGTCCTGATGATGAAGTAATGACAAAAAGTTCAGGACAGGTATTTCAGTATGAGAATAAAAAGATAAATTATTCGTTGAAAAAAGAATTTGAGTATACAGGTGAAACCCACAACGATGTGTTGTACTGGAAAGTAGAAGAAGTGTTGCAAGCCGGAACATATCGTGCCGAATTCTTTTGCGATGGAAACAGGGTTGGTAGTTTTACTTTTATTTTGAAAAAATAAGAATAAAATCAACCACCAATAACCACAAATATCCACTAATAACCATTAATAACCAATAAATAACGCACGAAGTGCAAATAACAGCTAAGTATTAATGTCTACAAGTCAACAATTTTCCAAAGCATCCCAAAAAATTGCTTTCGATGTGCAGCATCGCAAAACAATTCAATTCAACATTGCACGTTACGACGCAGCTGTTGCGAAGGGTATGGCACGCTACAAGGATGTGGAGTTGGCAAAGCAAAATGCTTCGGCAATTAAACGCGATGTGTTAGCAAACTGGGAAAAATATTTGATTGAATTTGAAAGTAATTGTATTTCAAATGGTTGCGAAGTTATCTGGGCTTCTGATTCGAACGAAGCAAACGAATGTGTCAAAAAAATTCTTGCCGACAATAATGCCCGATTACTTGTAAAAAGTAAATCGATGACTACTGAGGAAATTGAATTGAATCATGTTGCCGAAAGTATTGGTTGTGAATCGGTTGAAACAGATTTGGGCGAATTTATTGTGCAGGTGGCGGGCGAAAAGCCTTATCATATTGTAACTCCGGCCATGCACAAATCAAAAGGGGATATTGCCAGGCTTTTTAACGAAAAATTTAATACTCCGATTGATAGTACACCTCAGGAAATGACCGAGTATGTTCGACAAGTGCTTCGTAAAAAATATACCGAAGCCGAAGTGGGAGTAACGGGTGCTAACTTTTTGATTGCTGATATTGGCGGAATTTCGGTTACGGAAAACGAGGGTAATGGCTTGATGACAACCGCATTTCCCAAAGTTCATATTATCATTGCCGGTATCGAAAAAATTATACCTAAAATGTCTCAGTTGGGATTGTTTTATCCATTGCTTTCAGCACACGGAACGGGTCAGCAAATCACAGCCTACAATACCATTTTCACAGGCCCGCGAAAAAACAATGAAGTAGATGGACCTGAAAAAATGATTGTAATTTTATTAGACAATAAACGGACAGAAGTTTTTGCCGACGACGAGGCCTACGAATCATTAGCTTGTATACGCTGTGGAGCATGTCTCAACGGCTGTCCGGTGTATAAAACAATTGGAGGTTATACTTACGATACAACTTACAGTGGACCAATAGGTTCCGTTTTAACGCCATTTTTGCGTGGGTTTAAAGACTTTTCGCACCTGAGCTTTGCTTCGACACTTTGTGGAAAATGTGTGGAAGTTTGTCCGGTAAAAATCCCATTAACGGATATTTTACTTAGCAACCGACGAAAAGCGGTGGAACAAAACCTGCGACCGACAGCCGAAAAAATAGCCATGCAGGGATTCAAATTAATGAGCTCACATCGTGCAGGTTTTGACCTTGCATCCGGATTTGTGAAAAATATCGTAACTTCGCCTTTCAATTATATAGTTTGGGGACCCAAAAGAACGATGCCAAAATTTGCAACAAAATCATTTTCAGAACAATACCGTAAAAATATAAAATAAAATATGAAGCAACTTACAAAAATTACATTCCTGTTTTTAATAATAGCTATCGCATTTAGTGCTTGTAAAGAAGAGAATTATGCCGATTGGAAAATTTTGAATGACAATAGATATGCCGCTGATTTAGCCACTATTGAAGCTGATAACTATACAAAAACTGAGTCGGGATTATGCTATAAAATCATTTATACCGGAGCAGGGAAAAAAGCAAATATTGATTCGTATGTTACTGTTAAATACACACTTAAATTAATTTCAGGTAAAGTAATTGAAACTGGAACTTATGTTGGTCTTATTAGTGGAACTATTGCAGCTTGGCAGGAAGCAATTCCGATGTTAAAGGTTAAGGGTGTTATGGATATGTTTTTTTTATACGATTTAGGTTATGGGGCTACCGGAAATGGTTCTGTTCCTCCTTATTCAATGCTTATTTACAGTGTAGAGTTGGATGATGCTCAAAATTAATATAATATGAAGTTACTAATTATCAGTGCTTTAATTCTGTTTTCGGCAACTGTTTTTTCAGTTGAGTATACGGTCGACAATATCCCAAATCCGAAAACTACTAATGCTGCTGCTTTTGTTAGCAATCCTGATGGAATTCTGAAAGAAGAAACTGTACAGGCAATTAACCAAAAATTAGGCGAATTACAAGCTACAAATAAATCGGAAGTAGCTGTAGTAGCAGTTAATTCTATTGGTTATGAGGAAATTAAACCGTTTGCTACTGCTCTGTATAAGAAATGGGGCATTGGTACTGCCGAGAACAGCAATGGTTTGTTGGTGCTTTTTGTAATGGACCAGCGAAAAGTAACGTTCGAAACCGGCTACGGACTCGAAGGAGTGCTTCCTGATGCTATCACAAAGCGTATTCAAACCCAAAATATGATTCCTTATTTCAAACAAGGCGATTATGATGGTGGTATGCTTGCAGGTGTTGAGCGGATTGTTTCGGTTGTAAAAGGGGAAACTTTTGTGGAGAAAAAAGTAACTATTCCTTGGGATGAAATTATTCCGTTGGCAATTGGTGTTTACATTATTCTTTCTTTACTTTCGTTTGTGTGGGTTGGAAACATTGTTGCTAAAGTTCGTAAAAATGCAAAACTTTCGAATAACATACAACGTTATAAAGCCATAAAGTCCGAAAAAGCAGCTGCATTTATGGTTTTGGGGCTTATATTACCGGTTGTTGCTTTTGTGGGAATATTGCTTCTAAAATTTCCAACGTATTATATTCTTTTGTTGTTACCAGTACCGTTAACAACCATTCCTGCAAATATTTATGGCAAATTAATGATGCGAAAAGTGCGTCGCGAACCCATAAAATGTAGCGAATGCGATGGAACAATGCATATTTTAAGCGAAAAACAAGAAGATGCACATTTGAAATTAGCGCAACAATTTGAAGAACAGCTCCATGCAGTTGATTATGATGTGTTTGTGTGCGATACGTGCAAAAATGAAACTATTTATACACTGGATAAGCCAAGCATTTATAGCGACTGTCCGAAATGTGGAACGAAAGCATTTATTTTGAAAGATAAACGCACTATTGTTGCCCCAACATACATTAGTTCGGGTACTGAGCGAACTACTTATCACTGCAAATTTTGCGGTTACGAAGAAAACCACAATGATAACATTCCACGTTTGCAACGTAATAATGGCTCACTTGTTGCTGGAGCGGTAGCAGGAAGTATATTGAGTAGTGGTCGTGGCGGTTTTGGTGGTGGAGGTGGAGGTTTCTCCGGCGGTAGTTTTGGTGGCGGATTTTCGGGTGGAGGCGGTTCCACCAGCGGATGGTAAATAAATTTACAATTTACAATTTATAATTTACAATTAGAAAAGATGAATAAGAACACAATTATTTTATTAGCTATAGTAGGCGTATTGGTGCTTACTGTTTTTTGGGGAATAGGAAAATACAACGGTTTGGTAACCAAAGACGAAGCCGTAAGCGGACAGTGGGCAAACGTTGAAAACCAATACCAACGTCGCTCGGATTTAATTCCAAACCTCGTGGCAACTGTTAAAGGTTATGCTTCACACGAAAGTGAAACACTCGAAGGCGTTGTGGCTGCACGAGCAAAAGCGACCCAAGTTACAATTGATCCAACTAACTTATCGGCCGAAAAACTTAAAGAATATCAAGCGGCTCAGGGTCAGTTAAGTTCGGCATTGGGAAAACTGTTGATGATTACCGAAAATTATCCTGATTTGAAAGC
>Ga0247840_10007092_pt1 | contig 15723 bp, 14 predicted proteins | sample LaCruzMarch2015__FD_192404 | JGI IMG/M metagenome (GOLD analysis project Ga0247840, IMG submission 192404) | Freshwater microbial communities from meromictic Lake La Cruz, Castile-La Mancha, Spain - LaCruzMarch2015_17m | ecosystem: Environmental > Aquatic > Freshwater > Lake | place: Spain... | reverse complement strand
AAGTGCATACCCCGTTATAATTAAACGTGAACGGTGAGAAGCTTACTGTTGCTACAGCACTATCAATTACCGCCCACTTAGTTGCCGTAAGGGCATCCGAACTGTTAAAAATTACAGAATATATGCTGTTACCATCACCAATATTCGGGGGGTTGGAGAACGTCGTTTGGCTAAAGCCAGCTGTCAGTCCGGACGAAGCGAAAGCAAACTGGTTGCCGGTATAGGTGTCATCACCGGTGGGTAGCAGGTTGCTGAAATTAATGCTGGCGTCCGTACTTTCGTAAAGTCGCACAATCCACGAACTATTGGTGGGAACCAAAACGCCGGTCCAGTCATAAATAGCCGGTGAGTTTGACCAAACAACCTGGAACGAAACCGCATGAACGTAACCAGCCATCCCTAACACTACGACCAGCAGAAGTAACTTCTTCATCTTCTCTCTTTTCGTAATTCACCGAATTAAAACCCGTACGACATGTCGGCATTTTATTCACGCCGCGCAAAACTGCCAGATTATTTTCAAGTCATTTGATCTGTGCAGTACGTCCCCCGCCAACAGCCGACTTATCTCATTTGGCAAGCAGCAGTTTGACGGCGGATTCGGTGAGGAAGCCGGTCGGCCCGGCGGCCTTTTTGAGTGCGGCGACGGTTTCGGCTGCGGTGGCCTCTGGATGGTGTTGCCTGTAGAGCGCGTCGATGTGTGAAACGTAAGCGGTAGCCACAGAGGTCCCCTGCGAACCACCGACAGAACCGGGCGCTATGAGATCAACAAAGTCGCCCCGGTTGGAATAGTCTGCCAGCTGATCGCCGCTCGATGCGGCAACGCCGATAACTCCGGGATAGGCCGCCGGATACATTGGCTTGCCGGTGTTTTCGTTGCCGACGGCAGCGTAGACGGAATGCCCTTGCGAAATGGTGTACTGCACAGCCGATTCAATAAAAGCACTCGACGTTTCAGAACCCCAGCTGAGGCTGACGGGGCCGGAACTGTTTTTTACGGCGTAAGTCATGGCGTTCATCAGGGTAAAAGAATCGGCTAAGCCGTCGTCGGCAAACGCTTTTACGGCCACAACTGATACACCTTCCCCGACCGGGGTTGCATAAGGATCGGCCAGTCCGGCTGCAAGTTTCGCCATCAGGGTGCCGTGGCCGACGGCATCGGCAGTGAGAGGCGCATCGGGATTGGTAGCATCAAAAGCGCTGATGACGGCGCGCCCAAGGCTGTCGCCGGCAGCCAGTCCGGTGTCGAGAACGGCGACGGCAATCGGACTTTTGCCTGCCGGAGCATTCCACCGGCCCGGCACTCCGGACGCGCTGTTTCCGCCGGGCAAAAGCCGGGGTGCGTCGTAAACATAGTTGGGTTCGGCGCGGGCGATGCTGCTTTCATTAGCAAGTTGCGCGACAAGGTCGAGAACATTGGCACCTTCCGGCAGAAGGATGCGGTAGATTCCCAGCTCAGCGTTGGCGGCAATGACGGTGCCGCCGGTACGGGCGAGAAAGGTGCGCAGGTCTTCGACAGAAGTTCCGGGCTTGAAGCCGATCAGAATTTCACAGGCCAGAAACCGGGTGCGGCCATCGAAGGAGGTTTCTATGCGGCGGGTTCTGCGAAGCGGCTGTACGGATTCGGCGTGCCCTTCGCGAAATACGCGGATACCGGTGAGCCGGGTCAGATCGCCCAGCGGGCCGGGTTCCCGCTGCCAGTCGAGAAGGTAGTTGTAGGGCGGAAGCAGTTTGTCGAGCGCTGTCTCCAAATCGACGGCGCTGAAAGAACCGGTGACGGTTTTCTGGGCTGCCGGATCAATCTGCACCTCAATGCCGGCGGCGGCAAACCGCTCGAGCAGTTGCGGCATCGGTTCCTCTTTGGCGGTAAGCCAGAGACGGTTCTGGTCGAGGCGAAATTCAGACACGGCCGCCTGCACAGAAGCCGTTGCGGTGCAAAGAGCTAAGATAACGGTTTTGAAGGTGTTGCACACGGGGAGGAAGATAGCAGGTAGCTGAACGAATGGCAACCGGCGGTATCTAATGGTGTGGTTGACGGGCTATTGGCGAGGGCGTATGTTGCGACGGTTATGAACTTACAGTGTTACAGAGGGTTCGTTTTGCTGACGGTGGTTGCCGCCTGCATCGCCTCTTCCTTTTCTGAAGATCTTGATGCCGCACTGCAGGCACAGAAAAAGAAAGCTCAGCGCCGGGTCTATTCTGATAGCGCACTGCTCGACGACCAAAAGCTGGTCGTTCCGCGTACTCCGACGCAGGAAGAACAGGATTTAGATAAAAAACTGCAGGAGCTGGAAGCGAAGGCGGATGCCCGATTCGTTCAGCGCGGACAACTTGTGCCGCCACAACCATCTGCACCGCCGGTTCGTCCGGTCGAAAATCAAAACTGGCTGACCCCGGCGATGATGGATAACGACGCATCGATGATGCAATCCAACGAAACAGAAAACGCATGGCTTGTGCAGGAAATGGAGCGGCAAAAGGAGTTGAAAGCGCTGGATGCCGCCAAGAAAGAAAATGAGCAGGTTGAAAAACTTCTTCGCGATAAAACACAGCAACAGCAAAAGATTTCGCCGGAAGTAGATCGGTTGAAACAATATCAGCTGGCCCCGCAGAAACTCTTCGGCAGTAAAGAGAAGGAGGATCCCGATGCTCCGGCATACATGACTCCGCGGAGCGGAACCCCCAACCCGCTTTCGGCTGTCGGATTGACACCGAAAAAAGAAAACCCCGTTGCACCCGCCTTGTTCTCTCCGGAAGCGGCGAGGATTTCTTCGGCGCTGGATAAGGATCCTCTTCGTTCAACCAAAAGCTCAGCGCTCGACTCAAATCCCGGACCGCTCTCACAGCCTGTCCGATCCGTTTTTTCGCCGAATCGGGATGCGCCAAAAATCGTTCCGTTAACCCCGTTGGAAATGATTCGAAAGTCGTCGCCGATTAACCGTCCGGATCCTTTCACGGATGATCCTATGCCGCGAATGAAATCCAGCATCTGGGAATAGTTACTTTTCGGTTTCGAGATGCAAAAGGCCTTTATATGACTCGTGGGCGCGCTGAATTTTATCGTGTTGCGCTTCAAATGAACTGAGATCCTCTTTGGCCGCATTCCCCTGCATTTTAAGCAGTTCTATAGCGAATTCGGAAGAGCGCAAGGCTTTATCATACTGGCCGGACACATAGTATGCCTCCGCCAAAGTATTCCACAAAGAAGGAGCATAAGGCGCATTCATAATGGCTTCTCGGGCATGACGCAGCGCCAGTTTCCCGTTCTTCATTTTTCCGCCGGTGGCATAAATCCATGCCAGATTATTTTGGATCATCGGGTTATCCGGAAACGCATCTTCCAGTCTGTTCAACAGCATAGCGGCGTCTTCGTAGCGTTCCATTTTCAAATAGAGCATACTCAGGCGAAAAAAGAGGTCGCCGTTATTGGGATCCGTTTGCAGAGCGCGCAAATAAGCCTGTTCGGCTTCTTTGTATTCCCCTTCGTTGGCATATTGCACGCCGGCATCCATTAGAAAAGAAACTCGCGCAGCCTTTATCTTATCGGGTGTCACTGCCGCTTCGGCCTGCACGACGGTGTTGGTGCCCTCATCATACGCTCCGGTTATCCGCGGGGCAGGATCCTGCGGAGCACTCGGCGCTGCGATCCCGGTTTGCGGCTCGGCATTGTGTGCCGCCTCGCCATACGCACCGATAACCAACGGCGTGGGACCCTGCGGAAGACCTGTCGTCGCATTCGTCTCGGCGGGCGTTGCAGTATTGGTTGCCGCTTCATATACGCTGATTGCCAGCGGCGAAGGGCCTTGCGGTGCGTTTTGTGCAATCGCAGCGGCCGCCAGCAGTGTTGCTGTTAAAATAAGCAGAAGGTTTTGCATATGTTTTTCACATTTTTTTGACAGTTACCTGTACTGCCGGAGGTTCAATTTTATCAATCTGTAACCCAGCCGGCACATCAGCGCGCACTGAAACTTCGTAGTCTGCCGGTTCGATCAGCTCTGTGCAATCGATATAAGTGTACACATCGCGGGCATTCAGGTCGGCAATACGCTGCGGACTTCCGCGTAAGGTCACTGATACTTTTTCAGGCCGAATTTTCACCACCCTCGTATCGTCGGAGGCCAGCAGCGGACGCACATAATTATTTTCAATCCGCTGGGTCGCCACCCGCTCCGCCAGAGAAACATCTGCCGTAACGCGTTCGGAAGAAACCGTCCACGGCTGACCCGCGGAAGCAATCGCCACATGGGTTTTAAATGAATTATAACGCCCGTCGAGACTGACCGGCACCGTCCGTACCTGCTCCAGTTCGCTCAGCAGCCGTTCGGCTCCGCGCACTTTTACCGAAGCGGGCGTGCATATGTTTTGCTCCATCTGAATACCGTGCGGCAGCTCGCCCTCCAGCACTACTTTCACCGGCAGCACACGCTCCACCTCGCGGTCAATCGTCACGGTAATTTCGGAAGGTTCGAACTGTACGGCATGAGCACGCGACGGCGCTTTGACATAGCGCGGCGAAAACTTAAGGGTTTGGCGCAACCGGTCGGTATGCTGTGAAACATCAATTTTAACCGCCACCTGATCGCTGCTGATAAAACGAATGTCGTCGCGCGAGCCGCGGAAACGGATGTTAACCGTATCGGTCGATTGGTCAAACACCGCCCGCCCGTCCCCCGCCGTAACGGTGACCGGAATGTCCGCCACCACCACTTCAAAACTGGTGTTTTCGCGGACAGCCTGCCAAACCGCAAACGCCAGCAAAAGACAGAACAGCTTCATCATCCGGTTACGGTTCAGCACCCGCCAAATAGGTGTCAGACTAAACGGACGTGCGGGTCTTTTTATGTTCCATTTAATCATTCGAGTCCTCCTCGAACATAAAGCCTTTCGCCCCGGCGTCATCGCCGAGGCTGTTGTTTTCGCGGCTGAGAAACGAAGTCAGCACGCGGTGCAGCTGCGGCCCGTCAAACCCGCGCTTGAGAAGCCCGTTATGCGCAACGGAGATCACGCCGGTCTCTTCTGAAACAACGACAACAACCGTATCCGTCTCCTCGGTCAGGCCGATGGCGGCACGGTGGCGCGTGCCAAGGTCGCGGGTCAGATTATCCGTCTGGGTCAGCGGAAAAACGCACCCGGCGGCGGCAATACGATCCTCACTGATGACCACGCCGCCGTCGTGCAACGGCGTACCGGGATAGAAAATAGACACCAACAGTTCCGTACTCACTTCGCTGTTCATCGCCGTGCCAGTGTTTTGAATCGTCTTGGTTTCCACTTCACGCTCAATGGCAATCAGCGCGCCGGTTTTACGGGAGGCCAGCAATACAACTGCTTCCGTAACCGGATCGGCCAGCGCGCTGCGGGATTTACCGACCATAAAATTACCCTGCCGTCCAAGCCGGGCCAGCGCACGGCGAATTTCCGGCTGGAAAATCACAATCAATGCGAGAGCCAGATAGGGCATCAGCATCTGCAATAGTCTGTTGAGAACCAGCAGGTTGGTAAATTTGGTAATCACCAGCAGAATGGCAAAAATAATAGCCAGTCCGGTCAGAATGGCGGCGCCGCGCGTGCCGCGAAAAAACTTCACCAGAAAATAGAAAACGGCGGCGAGAATCAGAATCTCGACCGTGCCGGTTCCTCCGGGATATTCTATGCTATGCAACCAGTCCATCTTGCGTTCCTTGGGCGCGCAGTTTATCCACAAGCTTTGCGGCATCGCAAGAATCCTTTACATCGTGCACCCGCAAAATATGCGCACCGCGCAGAATGGAGAACGCCGCCACCGCCAGCGAGCCCGCCAGCCGCTCATCCGGTCCGCCGCCGAGCAACCGGCCGATAAACCCTTTCCGGCTGGCACCGATCAGCACCGGACGGCTCGAGGCCACCAGCGCCGGAATGTTATTCAGCAGCGATAGGTTGTGTTCGTCGGTTTTCCCGAAACCTATGCCCGGATCGAGTACGATCTGTTCCGGCGCGACGCCGCGCGACACGGCAAACGCCATGCGTTCATCCAGAAAATTCCGTACATCGGAAACCACATCGGCATATTTTGGATTATTCTGCATTGTCTCCGGCGTTCCGAGCATATGCATCAGCACCAGCCCCGCGCCGGTTTCCGCGGCCACCGCCGCCATGCCGGAATCGGACAGCGCTGAAACATCGTTGATGATATCCGCGCCGGCCGCCAGTGCGGCGCGCGCGACTTCCGCTTTCCGCGTATCGATCGAGATCAGCGTGCTTGTTTTCTCGCGCAGTTTTTTAATGACCAGAACCGTCCGCGCGATTTCTTCCGCCGCCGGAACCGGGTTGGCTCCCGGACGGGTTGATTCGCCGCCGATATCGATGATGTCCGCGCCCTCGGCGACCATTTCAAGTCCGCGCGCCACCGCTTTTTCGGCGGCAAGGAACTTTCCGCCATCCGAAAACGAATCCGGTGTCGCGTTTAGAATGCCCATAATCAGCGTTCGCGGCTCGCAGACGACTTCCCGCCCGCGGCAGTTCCAGATGATTTTGGCGTTTCCAGACATTGGAAAAATCGTAGGCCTTTTTACCGCTGATTGGAACCCGTTTATTCACCTGACAAACCGGCGACCCTGGATTACTGTCAGGCGCTTTCAAAGGAGTCCGTTATGTTTACACCGGAACATCTGCATGTTGCTTTAAACCACGTCGCGTTGATCGGGCTGGCTGTCGCCGTTATTCCGCTATTGATCAGCCTGATCCGTAAAGACCGCGGCGCGCTGCTTTCTGGATTGCTGATCGTCTTGATTTGCGGACTCAGCATTCCGGTTGTCATGGAAACCGGCGACGGCGCTGCCGGAAGACTGCTGTCTGCCGCAGCCGGTGTTTCGTTTGATAACGCTTCGGCGGCTTTCCTGAAAACACATGAAATTCGCGCCGATGTCGCGTCCATTGCTGTTTACATCACTCTGACGCTCGCAGCGTTCGGACTGCTGATGATGCGGAATGCGCCGAAATATCAGTACAAAGTTGCGGCGCTGGTGCTGGTCGCCTGCATTATCTGCACCGCCCTGCTGGTCTGGACTGCGGAAGCCGGCGGACAAATCCGCCATCAGGAGTTCCGGCCAGCTCCCGCAGTAAAGTAGGCTGTCAGTTGTTTCGGCGGCGCTCACTGCGGATTCTATAAAGCCGTTCCGTGAAGCCGCCTTCTTTCTCGAACGTCTCGGCCTGTGCACGAAGCTGCCGGTCGAGCAGATAAATGCAGAGGTTCAGCAGAGAAAGCGCGCCGTTGGCAACACACACGGACGAAAACACCGACGGACACAGACCGCCACCTATCTTCACATTTGTGTCTGTCAGTGCTTGTCTGTGCACGTCCGTGTTTCTTTTCGCTTCTTCAGCCACCCACGCACGGAATTCCTCCAGCGTCGAGCAGCGTAGTGCTTTAAAGCGAACCAGCGCCGGATGATCCGGCGGCCATTCCGGCAGGCTCCGCTGCCGGAGATAATCCTGATAATCGAGGCGAAGCTCTTCCAGACTGCCTTTCGCGATGCCGGTCAGTTTGAGTTCGATCTTTTTTGACGTGGCCGAATCGACGCTGCCTTCGGCGATATTCTGCGTTCCGCTCCGCGCCGCCTGAACCATCTGATCGTGCGTCCGGCTGCGCGGATTGACGAACCTATCACAGAACCGCACCGTGATGTCGTAAATCAGCTACGCCAGCTGAAAAGTTTTCAGGTTCCGGAACCCGCCGTGCTTCGGAATCAGCCCGTCTTTGCCTGTGTTCTCACTCATGCCGGAGCATACTGGCAAAGCGCAATAAAGAGTGACAGGATATTTTCTGCTTTTCCGGCACAACCACAGGAATTTTTGCACGGCGAAGTCGTTGATTTTCCAAGGGTTGGAAAAGTCGGCGGAGAAAATTCCGCGCCTTGGGAAACTCCGGTCTTTCCCCGGCGGGCGGGATGGGTAATATGGAAGCCCTGACCCATGAAAACCATACCGTTCTGCCATCTTCATTTTCACACCGAATACAGCCTGCTCGATAGCTCGTGCAAGGTGGCGGATGCCGTCAAAACCGCCAAGGAGCTGGGTCAGGAGCATCTGGCAATTACCGACCACGGCGTTCTTTACGGCGTGATTGATTTCTACAAGCAGGCGCAGACAGCGGGCATTAAACCGATCATCGGCTGCGAGGTGTACATCGCCCGCAACGGAATGGACGAAAAAACGTCTCAGGCGGACAACCTGCACCTCGTTCTGCTGGCTGAAGACAACGAGGGCTACAACAATCTGATGCATCTAGTTTCTCTCGGTCATCTGGAGGGATTTTATTACAAGCCGCGTATCGATAAGAAACTTCTCCGGCAGTACAGCAAAGGATTGATCGGTCTGTCGGCCTGTCTAAAAGGTGAAATTGCGGAGGCCTGCGCCGAAGGTGCCGTTGATAAAGCCGTGGCGCTAGCGAAGGAATATTCTGAAATCCTCGGGCCGAATAATTTCTTTCTGGAGATTCAGGATCACGGCCTTTCGGAACAGAAAACGGCTAACCGGCACATTCTCGAAGTGGCGAAGCGCACCGGCCTGCCGCTGGTGGCAACCAACGACGTGCATTACATCAAGAAGGATCACCGCGACGCACATGATGTGCTGATCTGTCTCCAGCACGGCAATCTGGTGAGCGACCCGAACCGGATGAGTTATTCCGGCAGCGAGTTTTACATGAAGAGCGGCGCGGAGATGGAACGGCTTTTCCCCGACCATCCGGAGGCGCTGGCCAATACGGTTGAAATCGCCCACCGCTGTAACGTCGAACTGGTGGACAAAAAAAAGCCGCTCCATTTCCCGACCTATACCATTCCGCCGGAATATAAGAGCCAGAAGGATTATCTGATGGCCATCGGTAGAGCGGGCCTGAAGAAACTTTATCCGATTGACGATTTTGACCAACCGAAGACCGATATCGAAAAGCGGGTGGCGGAACGGTTTAATTATGAAGTCGGTGTGATCGAGAAAACGGGCTTCATCAACTATTTCCTCGTGGTGCAGGACTTCATCGCCTACGCAAAAAGTCAGAACATTCCGGTCGGTCCGGGCCGCGGTTCGGGCGCAGGCAGTATGCTGGCCTATGCGCTGGGTATCACGGCGCTTGATCCGTTGCTCTACAACCTGCTTTTTGAGCGCTTTCTCAATCCCGACCGCGTGTCGCCGCCGGACTTTGATATCGACTTCTGTCAGGCCCGCCGCGGCGAAGTGATCGAGTATGTTAAAGACAAGTATGGCCGCGAAAATGTCGCGCAGATCATCACCTTCGGAACGCTCGGCGCCAAAACGGTGATCCGCGATATCGGCCGCGTGCTGGCCCTGCCGCTCAACGAGTGCGACAAGCTCGCCAAGATGGTGCCGGAAACGCCGGGCGCAACCCTCGCCAAGGCGCTGGAAGAAAATCCCGATTTCAAGCGCGCAACCAAACAGGATCCGGTAGCGATCGAGATCATGAAATATGCGCTGATCCTTGAGGGTCTGCCGCGCCATACCGGCACACATGCCGCCGGTGTGGTGATCGGCGAAAAGCCGCTGATCGACCTTCTTCCTCTCTCGCGGGATAAAGATAAACAGGTGATTACCCAGTTCGAAATGAAGCCGATGGAAGAGATCGGCCTGCTCAAGATGGACTTCCTTGGACTGAAAACGCTGACCGTGATTCAGGAGGCGGTTGAATGCATCCGCGCCAACCACGGCGTCACGCTGGACATTAATAAGCTTCCGCTCGACGACAAGAAGACCTACGAACTGCTCAACCGCGGCGACACAATCGGTGTGTTTCAGGTGGAAAGCGCGGGAATGCGCGACACCCTGCGCAAGATCGGTCTCGACCGCGTCGAAGACCTGATCGCTATGATCGCGCTCTACCGCCCGGGACCGATGCAGTTCATCGACGAATTCATCTCGCGCAAGCACGGCAAGGTGAAAATTCAGTATGACCATCCGCTGCTCGAGTCCCTCCTGAAAGAAACCTACGGCATTATCGTCTATCAGGAGCAGATTCAACAGGTTGCCAATAAGCTGGCGGGCTTTACCCTCGGCGAAGGCGACCAGTTGCGCCGTGCGATGGGCAAAAAAGATAAGGCGGTTATGTCCGCGCAACGCGATAACTTCATCGCCGGTTGTAAAAAGGTCAACGATATCGACCGGAAGCTGGGCGAAAAACTTTGGGCCTTGATTGAAAAATTCGCAGAGTACGGGTTCAATAAATCGCACAGCGCGGCCTATGGCATCATCTCCTATCAGACGGCGTGGCTGAAGGCCAACTACCCCGAAGAATTCATGTCCGCCCTGCTTTCGAGTGAAATGGGCACGCCCGACAAGCTGGCGTTCCTGCTGGCTGAAGCCCGCGAAATGGGACTCAACGTCCGCGCACCGAACGTCAATGAAGGTCTGGCGCGCTTCCGTCCGGCCAAAGGCACCATCCATTTCGGCATGGCGGGCGTAAAAAATGTCGGCGGCGGTGCGGTTGAATCGCTGGTGAAAGAGCGCGAAGCCAACGGCCCGTACACCGGTTTGATGAATTTCTGCTCGCGGATGGATTCGCGCGAAGTAAACCGTAAGACGCTGGAAAGCCTGATCAAATGCGGCGCGTTCGACTTCTGTCATAAGCCGCGCAGCCGCCTGTTCGCCGGCATCGAAATGGCGATGGGCCGTGCGCAAAGCGCTCAGAAAGATAAGCTGAGCGGACAGTGCTCGCTCTTCGATATGCTCAGCAGCGGTCCGGCGCAGGACAGCGACGATGATCTGCCCGCTGTCGAACCGTGGCCGGACAGCGAAATGCTTTCGGCAGAAAAAGAGCTGATCGGTTTTTATATTTCCGGCCATCCGCTGGCCGAACACGAATGGACGTTGAGAACTTTCGCGCTCCAGAAAATCGGCGAACTGGCCGACGTACAGACCGCCGCTGGAACCGACGAACAGAAGGCGTACGTGCGTGTCGGCGGGCTGGTCGACAAATACAAAAAGGTTTTCACCAAACCCAAGACGCCGGAAGACAGTCCAAAGCCGTACGCCCGCTTCCGGCTCGAAGGACTCGAAGCCGCCGTCAACGCCGTGGTCTGGCCGGACGATTTTTCGAAATTCGAAAAACTGCTCGAAGACGGCGCGCCGCTGATGGCGACCGGAAAAATCACCCGCGACTTCCGCGACGAACTGGAAATTCAGGTGTCGGAACTTTTCCCGCTGGCCGAAGCGCCGCTTCTCTTCGCCGAAAAGCTCAGCCTGCATCTACCGGAGGCGGCATTGAGTCAGGAAAAGCTGGATGCCGTAAAAAAAATCGCGGCGGAGCATCCCGGTCCGACGCCGCTGAATATCTGCATCCTGCTCGATTCCGGCGAAAAAGTTTTCATCAAGGCCGACCGCCATTCGCAGGTGACCGCCTCGCCGAAACTGGTGCAAAAGCTCGAACACCTGCTCGGCGAAGATGCCGTTTATGTCGGTGCCCGTTCACAACCGTTCTTGCGTGAACCGCCCCGTCGGCGCTTTAATGGCCGCAAGTCATGAAACATCGTCCGAAACATATCGCCGAATACATCCTGCTGCGCGGACTGCTCGGTCTCGTGAACATTCTGCCGCTGCGCGTGGCGCTGTCCGTCGGCTGGCTGATCGGCGCGCTTTTCTTTTATGTCCTGCGCTTCCGCCGCGAAAAAGCGGAGTCGCGCCTGAAGCAGGTATTCGGCGACCGCTTTACCGCCAAAGAGCGGCGGCGTATTGCGTGGCTTTCATTCCGCAATATCAGCTTCAACGCCGTCGAAGCCGCGCGCTTTGGCAAACTGACGCCGGAAAAACTAAAACGCCTGCCGCTCTATCCCGGCATCGTCGCCATGCAGGAAACCTACCGGAAAAACGGCGCGTTCATTTTTGCCACGGCCCACATGGGCAACTGGGATCTCGGCGGCGTCGCCTGTAAGCTGGCGGGCATACCGGTTTTTTCCATCGCGCGGCGGCAGAAAAATCCGCTCACCGACGACCTGCTCAATCAGATGCGTAACGCCACCGGTATGGATGTCGTACTGAACGACTCCACCGTACTGCGGAATGTCGTTCGCCGGTTGAAAGCCGGTGAAGTGCTGGCGATTCTGCCCGACGTCCGGTCCGCCACCGAAGCGCTCGCGATTGATTTCCTCGGCGGCAAAGCCAACCTCGGCGCCGGCGCCGCGCTCTTCGCGCAAATGGCGCACTGCCCGATCTATCCCGTCGCATTGCTCCGCCGCGGCTGGACGCACCACGAATACAAAGTGTTCGACCCGATCTTCCCCGATCCTTCGCTCGACAAAAAAGACGATTGGCAGCGGATGATGCAACAGCTCGTCTCCATCTTCGACGCCGAAATCCACGCCCGCCCCGAACAATACTTCTGGTTCAACAAACGCTGGGTGCTGGATCTGGTTAAGCGAACGGGATAGAGCTTGTTTTTATCCGACCAAAAGGCTTATCTCCCCTCGAGATTACTGTTTGATGTTTTTTTGCTCAGATGCACAAACATGAAGACAACGCAACCATTGAAGCTCTTGGCACTATTAACCTACCTTGCTCTGGCTGATGCTCAGTCGCAGACCCACACTGATTCTGTGCCCAGTACAAATAGCGTGCCAAATCCAAAAGGGCTGATGGAGTTAATGCCGCAGTTCGGCCTCATCATGGGTGCGTCGTTTTCTCTTACCAAGAACAACTAGGTCGATGTGGAGTTGCTGGGATTGTATCTTGACGGTGGCAAGTGGCATGCCTTGGCGGAAGAAAAACTTGGCCTGGTATTGGGTCGGCACGGGTCAGTGTCTTCAAATAATTTCTTGCGGCTGCCTGAAGTGGTTCAGGAGATAGATACGTGGAGTGTGCGCCCAAGCAATATTGATTTCAGGCCAGAGAAATGCCCGCCAGTTAGTGAAATCAGACGCATTCTGGGAATTGAAACAAACAGGGAGCGAACGGAAGAAAGAATTTCATCCTTGTCCGACCCAATCTCTATTGACTGGTACGGTTACGGACAATGGAAGTTCGGGGCAACGGATTACGGCATTGAGGACAGCATTGTGGTCATTCGGGTTTGCTTCCCCACTGCAAGCATCGAGTCCGCGCCAACTAAAGACTAGACGCCGGATCGCCAGACTATGGACTGCGCAGGCTTGCCTGCGCTTTGTGCACCGAAGCTTGCTTCGGTAATTCGCGGAGCAAGTTCCGCAAAAGAAAGCGTTGGTCATGAAACGTGCAACTCGAATTATACTGACAACCACAGTCCTGATCATTGGAGCGTCAAATGTTATGGCGATCGAAGAAGCAGCCTACAAGGTAGTAGAAAAAGACAATCGGTTTGAGATCCGCGATTACGCGCCCCACATTCTCGCCGAAACGGTCGTGGACGGAAGTCTGGAAGATGCCGGAAACTCGGCGTTCGGCAGGCTCTTTCAATATATTTCCGGCGATAACCAAACGCACGGCAAAGTGGCCATGACCGCTCCCGTGGGACAACAGCCTGCGCAGGAAAAGTGGGCCGTAAGTTTTATGATGCCGGCGGAATACACGCTCGGAACCCTTCCGGCACCGGCAGATCCCAAGGTCACGTTACGTCCGGTTCCGGCGCGCCGGGTCGCCGCCGTGCGTTACTCCGGGTTCTGGAGTCAGGCGCGCTACCTTAAATTCAAGGCGGAACTGGAGTCGTGGATTCGCGCAAAGGGACTTACTGTTGCGGGCGATCCGATATGGGCGCGCTACAACCCGCCGTTTACTCCCTGGTTTTTACGCCGGAATGAAATTTTGATTCCGGTGGATACAAAATAAGCTTTGGACTGCGCAGGCTTGCCTGCGCTTTGTACACCGAAGCTTGCTTCGGTAATTTGCGGAGCAAGCTCCGCAAAAGAAAGCGCAGGCAAGCCTGCGCACTCCAAAGGATCACTTAATCCATCCTCCGCCGAGAACTTCGTCGCCGTCATAGACGACCGCCGCCTGTCCGGGAGTTAGCGCGAACTGCGGCTCGGCAAAGCAAACTTTGAATTCGGTATCGCTGATTTTTTCGATTGTCGCCGCCGCGCCGCGGTGACCGTAGCGCGGTTGGACGGTGAAAACAGAATGACCCACCCCGCCGTTCCGGCACCCCTCCGGTGGAGGGGATTTTAAGAGTTCCCCTCCTTTGGAGGGGTGGCCGCAGGCCGGGGCGGGTTGCGGCGTTTTATTTTCGGGAAAATGTCCCGAAATCCACTGCGCGCCATTCACGAAACATTCGGACTGCATGACGCCTTCGCGCGGTGAAAGGATGATTTCATTTTTATCCGCATCGATCCGGCTGACGTAAACGCGTTCGCCGACGGCGACACCGGTTCCGCCGCGCTGTCCGACGGTGAAGCGATGAATGCCGTCATGTTCGGCCAGTTGTTTGCCTTGATCGTCGAGTACACGACCCTTCTTCTTCACTTCCGGCGCACGCGCTTCGACAAATTCAGGATACATTCCTTCTTCGACAAAGCAGAGATCCTGGCTTTCGCCGCGCGGTACAATCGGCAGGTTGTGATCGGCCGACCATTTTTTCACTTCTTCTTTCGTCCAGCCGCCGAGCGGAAACGCAACATGCGCGAGCTGTTTCTGCGAAAGACGGTGCAGAAAATAGGACTGGTCTTTGGTGCGGTCCACGGCGCGCATCAGGTGAAACGCGCCGTCGCGTTCTTCGATGCGGGCGTAGTGGCCGGTCGCCAGAACGTCGCAGTCGAGCTGGACGGCGCGGTCGAGCAGAAAGCCGAATTTGATGAACTGGTTACAGGCTATACATGGCGACGGAGTGCGACCGGCGGCATATTCGCTGACAAACGGGTTAACCACTTTTTCTTCGAAGCGATCCTGCGCGTTGACGACATAGTGACGGATGCCGAGCGCCGCGCAGACTTTCTGAGCGCGGGCAACGTCTTCGATCGAACAGCAACGCGAACCGTCTTTCCACATGTGGGCGGTCAGGCCGATGACTTCCCAACCCTGTTCGACAAGCAGCGCCGCCGCCACGGAACTGTCCGTGCCGCCACTCATTCCAACTGCCGCGCGCTTCTTCATGTCGTGGCGGGTTGTAATGAATGCTGGCCGCAAAAGCCAGAAGTTCCGCAATTTTAAGAAAGTGGAGCCGGCGGAGGGATTTGAACCCCGGCCACCCCGAAGGTTCGGGGTGCTCTACTTTTGATATTCCTCCGGCCAGATAAATTCGCCGGAGATAATTCGTTCGACTATCGGGCGGCTTTTTTGCCGTTTGACAAATAGTTCGGCTTTCCTCGCCTGCGCCTCGTCCGGGAAATTAATGAGCGCGACACGGTGCCACGGACCTTTGCGGCGTGTTGAAGCCACCGCATTCGCGTTGTGTTGTGATAAACGGCGATCCGGATCAATACAGGAGCCAATATAATATCGTCCGGATATTTCCGACTGCAGGATGTAGAGATATCCATTCATCACTAAAAAGTGGAGCCGGCGGAGGGATTTGAACCCCCGACCAGCTGATTACAAACGTGAACCCCAGTCTATTTATGATGTTAGCACGTTGCAGATTGTTGCTATATCCGCTTCGTGTTCAGGATACTACCAAATCCAACAACCTGATCAAAGGAAATTGAAACAGTTCAGAACAGGATGCTTTTTGATGCCCCAAACCCGAAGTTTCCCCCGAAGTTTTCAGAGTGTTTCAAGGCGAATTTCGCCCTTCCTTTTTCTGCGTTCGAGGCAGAGAATCACACACCCGCCAACGGG
>Ga0247840_10007086_pt1 | contig 15732 bp, 12 predicted proteins | sample LaCruzMarch2015__FD_192404 | JGI IMG/M metagenome (GOLD analysis project Ga0247840, IMG submission 192404) | Freshwater microbial communities from meromictic Lake La Cruz, Castile-La Mancha, Spain - LaCruzMarch2015_17m | ecosystem: Environmental > Aquatic > Freshwater > Lake | place: Spain... | reverse complement strand
TAAACATAGTGATTGTACTTGCCTTATTAACGCAAGTATCTCACGCAACTTATGTATTTAATGCAATAGCACAAAACACTAACTCCACTTTTACTCAAATTATATCTTGGGTTTTTGCATTAAGTCTTGAAACATCAATATTTATTTTTACAATGTTTTCAAGAAAAAAAACAGCAACAATGTTTGCTGTTATTTCAACTTTAATAAATATACTTTATTATTGGTACTCTCCAAAATGGTCATTAGAATTTGTAGGGATGTTAATAATAAGTCCTATTATTCCTTTAACTATATGGAATTACTCTGAACTATTAAAATCTTTAGAAAGAAAAGTAGGAAGACCTAAAAAGTATTAAGTATTTACCTTTAAATCAGAATAAAATGAAAGCGACATTAGAATTTAATTTACCCGAAGAACAATATCAATTTGATTGTGCCGTAAAAGGTAGTTCAATGGATATGGCAATTAGTGAAATGCAAGAAGAATTTAGAAAAATGATAAAGTATAATGAATGGAGTGATATTCAATACAAAATGCTTGAAGAATTAAGAGATAAATTCAATGAAATTGTTGAAAACAATAATGCCAAAATTGTGGGTGCTTATTGATATTTATTTTAGACATAAATGACCATAAAGAATAAGTAATTTTTATTCCATAAATTATTATGTTTAGTTATGGCAATAATTTATTATTTTTGTCAATAATTAAAGTGAAAAACGATGAATGGAGTAAATAATGTAATTATTATCGGTAATGTTGGAAACGTAAGTGATGTGATTCAAGTTAGTGATAATGCTAAATTGGTTAGTATTTCTGTTGCAACAACCGAACATTTTGTTAATACGAATAAAGATAAAAAAAGCAATACACAATGGCACACTATTGTTCTTTGGAATAGTATGTCCAATTTAATTAATATCATCGAAAAGGGTGATTTAATTTATGTGGAAGGCAGGTTAAATTATCGTATTAAAACAAGCGAAAACAAAACCGAAAAATATACCGAAATAGTAGCAAAAACAATTCGTGTTTTGCGGAAAGGACACACTAACAAAGAAGAAATTAAATTGAATAACGATGAAAATGATTATTATTTTCAATAATATTTTTCACTAATCACGATATTTTTTATGAGCAGATTTGTTAAAAGAAAAGGATTATTAGAAATACATTATGGTTGGAATAATTCCCAAAAAGAGTATTTTTATGAAATATATGATTTAACTAAAAAGCATTTAAACAAAGGTTTAATTGATTCAGCAGGTTCAAGAAGTACGTCTATGCCACCTATTGTTTTGGCAGAAAAGTTAAAGAGGTTTGAAGCACCTACCGAGCATATTCAAAAAATTTTATGGATGAAAAAAATATAATTATGAAAGGAAAACTTGTATCTATCTTGGCAAAAGCCATTGTTTTATTCGGGGTAACATTTGTTTATGTTACACCTTTGTTTGCAGTATTTTATTCGATTATTTTTTATCCTAATGAATTATTTTCTGTTTATTCTATTAAGTGTTATTTCTTGTGTTATTTTATAGGATTTATGCTATTTCTTGACAGGATGGCTTCATTCAAAAAATTGACAGAAAAATAATAAAAAAAATTATTTAAGTGGAAAAAATTATTTAATTCGATTATTCATATAGTATCGTTATATTTAATTCGATAAGTGGGTAAAAAATGTAAATTATTGTAATCAATAATCAAAAAAACAAGTTTGCCATTGTTGATTGCAAATTACAGGAAATAAAATAATTTGCTATATTTGTAAAATGATTGTAAACAATTAATAATAAACGAATTGAATAATATAAATGAAAGTCAAATTAATTGAAAAAGAAAATAAATAATTGAATTAAAAAACGAAAAAAAATTGAAAGAGATAAAAAATAATTAAAAAAATAAATAAATAATCAAAAAGAATAATGTTTAGAGTTACAGGCAGAATATCAATCGTTCATTCGCACGAAGTAGTAACTCGTAACAACGATAAATTTGATGTTGTGGATTTAGTTATTAAAAAGCAGATGAACAAAAAGATGCGTTCCATTCAATTCGAGGTGATGGGTAAATTAATTAATGAAGTAAAGAAGTATAGAAAGGGGGATAAAATAGCAGTATGGTTTTACATAGATGCCAAAAGCAATAATAAAAGATGGTACAATACTTTGAGGGCAGTAGAAATAGAAAAAGCAAATGTTATACAAAAAACAATAAACGAAAATCAATTAAATTTTACAGAATATGACGAATGAACAAAAAACGGATAAAGCACCGAAAAAAAAACCAACACGATTTACACGCTTGAAAAAAATATTAATGGACAAGGGTATTACTCAAACCGAACTATCACGTTTGACAAAAATACCTGCGTATAAAATATCCTTAATATGTTCGGGTAGAACAAGCAATTTGTATATGACCACCGCAAAAAAGATTTGTGAAGTATTAGAAGTTAGTTTAGACGATGCTTTTGGTGATATTATCCATAGATAGTATGGATGAATTTTTTTATTAAAATGTTAAATGGAATAATTTATGAAAAGTGTAGCCGATGTTTATGTGAAATTACAGGATAAAGAATTTTTTGACAATCAATTCAAAGAAATTCATTGGAATAAAAATATTCTTTTTATTAACCCACAATTAAGTGGTAGGCATTTTTACAAATACATTTTACCTTATATTACGATGTATGAATTTAGTGCTTGGGCAACTGCCGTAACAAGCATTGATAAGTATAAACCAAATAAGGAATATGAACCAATAAAAATACCCTTACATTCCGTTCAAATACTTTGGGCAGATTATATTGTATTTCCATTTGTTTTTGATGATTTGACAGAAAGTTATGAAAACATAAGAAAAATAAATCCTAATATAAATATCGTTTTCAATGTGGATTTTAATTTTTATGAACTACCAAAAAATCATCCATTACAAAAAGAATTTAATGAAAGAAATGCAATCGAAAATATTGAAAAAAATATTTACAATTCAGATTTGTCCTTTGTTACAAATAATAAATTGACAGATATTATTTTGGACAAATTAAAAGAACTATCGGAAACAAAATTCAAAGGTCAAGAAAGTTATGTTTCAGTAGGTACATTACCATTACTTGTAGATGAAGAAATAATTTTAGAAAATATAGAAACAGAAATTAAAGAATTGTCTATTGAAGAACAAAAAAACTTGCGTATAGGGATTGTGGCAACAAACTACACTTGGGATGATTTATTATCATACAAAGAATCATTTAATAAGGTACAAATTGAATTTGGTGAAAAAGTAAAATTCTTTTTAATAGGGTTTGATGGCATAGACCACTTCTCAAAGAAAAGTTGTTTTCCCGAAGGATTTAAAATTGAACACATAAAACCTTGCACCATTGTTCATTATTATAAACAATTACGAAATTTGCAACTTGATATTCTTTTTGTTCCCTTGAAAAAAACAACCTTTAATGAAACATCTGAAAATTATAATAAATACTTGGAAGCAGGTTTATTTAAAGTTCCATTGATGGTTATAGATGCTTTCCCTTACAATATAATTTTACGAGATGGAGATAATGGAATCGTGTTGAATAAAAAAGATGATATTATTGATAAAATACGTTTTTTCTTGGAAAACAAACCCGAATTAACTCGTATTGGAAATAATGCGTATAATAGCGTAATAGAAAATTTTTCTTTTAATGAGAAAAATGTGGAAATAATTGATAATATTTATGGTGTTGATTATGAAACAGAAAATGCAGAATGATTTACAGGATTTGTGTGAATTTGTTTTAAATTCATCAAGTGATAGCGATTTCCTAATTCGTTTTAATTTTTTGTTGTCCGTATTTATTGCTCAATTTGAAATCGAAATCAAAAAAAAAGAATTTTTACCATTTTTTACTCACGAACTAATAAATGAATACAATTCAACATTCAATTTCATAATCCATAAATTGAACAAAGAAACACCCAAAGAAAATTTGCATTTGAAAGACGATATTTTTATGTTGATTATGAAAGAAGATTTTAATGACCACTTTAATATGTGGTTATGTAAAGGTGAATCATCTTGTAATTAAAAAAAATCCCCAACAAACAAATGTCGGGGAATATAACGGAAAATAAAATTCAGAAAAGAACGATTGAACAAAGCGTATTTTCTATCCGTTAATTTCTATCCAATCATTATTATCATCACTTGGTACACGAACACTTTCAGTACCCATAGATAAAATTATTTCGGCTTTATTTCTTTGATTAGGATTTAATTTTACTTCAAACGCAAATGGTACATTATCCCTTGAAATCATTTCTTGAATTTCGTGAACAAACAAACAACGGAAATGATTACGAATAGCGTTCAAATAAATATTTCTATAATTCAATAAAACACCATTGTTCGATGTATAAATTGTAGGTACATCTACTTTATTGCTTTCAGATTGTTGAATTGTAGTTACGCTACTTATAGCATTTGCATTATCACCACTTATTTCAAAGGTATTGGTAGTAATTGGCGTAACACCTGCACTTTTGATTGCGTTTAATAATTGTTCTAAACCTGCTTCTGTGTGTTTATCTACCCAAGCAACACCATATTTTTCACATTCTAAACGTAGTTCTTCTAAACGACTTAAAGTAGGTTGTATAATTTCGATAGGTTTTTCAATTTGAATATCTTTTGAAACTTTGGTTTTGACAATTCTTGATTTTTTTATTTTTTCAACTTTTTCTTTTACAGGAACAAGATTTTCAGATGAAGGAATCAATTCGGGATTATTTTGTAATTTTTCCGATACTTCTTTCTTTAATAAAATGTCGCTTGAAATTTTATCATCAACACCAATTTTTTCAGCAATTTTTTCTACTAAATATCTTACAACACTATCATCAGTCCACTCAATGTCAAACTTTGTGGCTAATTTCTGCCAATCTGCTTTTTTCAAATTTTTGTAATTACTCGATTCCATAAACAATTTTTTTTAGATTTAACTTATTATCTTTGACAAATATAATTATTTTTTTTGATGAATAAATTATTAGCACCAAATGGAAAACCGAGCAACCTTACACCCGAACAATATAAATTGGTTCGTACACCTGCATTTAAAAAATGGTTTGGTGATTGGGAGAACGACCCCGAAAATGCAAGTAAGGTAGTTGATGAAAATGGAGAGCCGTTAGTCGTATATCACGGAAGAAAATATAATTTTAATACGTTTGATAAAAGAAAAATAGGATTTAATACAAGTAACGCATTAAGAGGTTTTTATTTTACCGATAATAGTTCAGTTGCTTATTCATATACTTACGATGAAAACGAAGAAGATTATTTAGGTAATGTAATTGAAGTTTTTTTATATGCTAATAAAATTAAAATAATAGATGCTGAAAATAAAGATTGGGTTGAACTTTCGGAAACATCTTATATTGATGAACAAATAAAAAAAACATTTGAAAGTGGTAATGATTGTGTAATGGTTAAGAATATAGCAGACCCTTTTATAGATATGGATAATGGTACTGATTACTATGGTAATACTTTTGTTGTTGATAATCCTAACCAAATAAAACTTGCTGATGGTACTAACACTACATTCGATGGTAACAATCCCGATATTCGTTTTTATGAAGGGGGAGATATAAATAATGAAAAACAACAATTAAATAAAGATATGGAATACAATAATTACGCAAAAGGCGGAAAAATACTTGGTAATTTTATTTTTAACAATGAAAATCAACCAATAGGTTTTGTTCACCAAGAACAACAAAAATATGCTCGTATTGGTATTACCGATAAATACCAAATTGAAGCATATATTAACGCAGGAATAAAAGGTGTAAATTTTGATAAAAATTCGTTAGAATTAAAATTAGCCAATGACCTTAATGAACTTTACAATACCTATGAACAATATTTAATTTCAGAAGATAGTAAAAGTATCTCAACCTTATTTCTTGTTGATTTAAGACAAGCGGAAAATGAATCAAGACCAACGGAATATATTGAACAAATTAAAGCCAATAGCGAAAACTCCGAAAAAAGAAAAGAAAAAATTGATGTTGTTGCACAAAATCAAAAAGTTACTATTTCAACTTGGGTAAGTTACTTGCAACAAAGTGATTATCCAACAGCATTTAAGTATTTAATGTTATCGGCAGTATTGAATTACAATTACAAGATAGATGAAAATAACCTTGTAAAAAGAACGTCAAAAACAACCGAATTTTTTACGCCATTTGATGCAAGTGTTTTAGGTGCTTTATTTCAAAAATCAAGTGTTTTTTTATTAAAAGATTATGTTGAATTATTGGCAGAAAAAGGAGAAGAATTAGTAAATGAAATTATTTCAGTAGAACAAAATAATGGTAGATGGTTTACATTTTTGGGTAAAGGAAACGCAAACGATTTAGAAATTAAGGAAAATGCGGAAAAATTAACAGCATTTGTCCAAAAAACAAATTGGTGTACTACAACAAGAGCATACGCACAACTAAATGGTGAAGGTTCATATTTAGGTGGTAATTTTTACGTTTTTGCAATAAAAGTAGAAAATGAATATGACCCACAAATTGCTATTAGAATGAATTTAGAAAATGTGGGTGAAATTAGCGGTAGGTTAGATGGGCAATATATGACAGACGAATATTCCAAAATAGCAATTAATTTTTGTAGAAATAATATCGGGAATAATAGCGGTGAAGATTATATTAAAATGCTTAATTACAATCAAAGAGTAGGAAATACCATTAAAAAATTAGATGAAATTGGAATGTATGAAGGTATTACGGAAGAATATGCTTACGTTTTAAGATTAAAAGAAGAAGTTAATGGTAGATATGGAAAAAATCCATACACAGATAAATTTTTCCAAGCCGTAACTAATGCAATAGGAAATTTACCAAATGAATTTTACAGAGCCGAAGAATTTGCAGATAATCTATCTAATTTAACCCCTATTACACGATACTTTTTAGGTGATATTACATTAAGTGATTCAAACAATTTTGATTTAGGTAATAGTAATTTATACGAAATTCTTGGTAATTTAACGATTAACAATAATTCAACAAGTTTTGGTCAATTAAAAAAGATAGGTGGAGATTTAGTTATAGGTAGCCAAACAATTCAAAGTTTTGATTCAGTAGAGTATATTGGTGGTGAAATAAAATTCGATGGCAAAAATTTAGGTTTATTGTCTTTTGGAAACTTAACGAATTATGGTGGTAAAATTGATTGCGTAACTACATTTACTAACGTGATTAGTTTAGGAAATCTTGAAGAATGTGGTGATTTAATTATTGGAGAAAATTCAGCATTAGAAAGTACAGGCAATTTAATAAAAGCAAAAAGCATTATTTGTAGTTCATCAAAAGAAATTACATTTCCCAATTTAGCAGAAGTAGAAAATGAAGCGATGTTTAATAAATGTCAATCAACTGAATTGCCTATTTTACAAAGAGTAGGAACTAATTTTAGTATAAATTCAAGTAGAATTAAATCATTTCCTAATTTGACTTTCATTGGTGGAAATGCCGATTTTGGAAACAACTTTACAAAAACAACACAAAATATAGAACGTATTTTAGGCGATGTTAATTTATTGAATAGTAGAATTACTGAATTTACTAATTTAAAATATGTAAAAGGTAAAATAGAATTTAAGTCAAGTTTAATTACAAGTTTAGGCAGTTTGGAAAGAATTGATGGTGGCTTCATTGTAGAAGATAACATTAAATTAATTGATTTGGGTAGTTTGACCTATATAGGTGGAATTTGTGTAATTAAAAATAGCGTTTTACAATCCTTAAATAAACTTGAAAAAATTATTCAATTTGCCGTTTTTACCAATAGTTCGCTTAAAGATTTAGGAAATTTAGAAAGTATTGGTGGTAGTGCGTATTTTGATAGAACTGAATTGAAAAATTTAGGTAAATTAAAATACATCGGTGGAGATAATATCAAGTTTGGAAATAGAACAGATTTAGAAGCCGAGTGGAAAAGAATAAAATCAAATGAAATTGATTCTATAAATTTTGAAATTGAAAATAATTTTGAAACAGGGGGCGAGTTAAAAAATCAAAATGGAGTTTATGTACCGATTTCACTTTTAACAAGATTATTGGAATTATTAAATGAAGAATTAAAAAATCATTTACAAATTCATAAATTAGTTGAAAATATATCCAATTTATCTAATAAAAAACTTAACATAGACGATTACAACCAAATTATTCAAGGAGTAGAAAATTATAGTAAAGGCGGTCAAACGGAAGCACAAAAAGAAAAAATTTCCGAAGTGATGCGTGAATACAAGCAAGGTGAACTAAAAACATCGTATGGTGAAAAAGTAACCAATTCTAAACAGGCAATAGCAATCGCTTTAAGTGAAGCAAATGTTCCAAAAAAGAAAGAAGGAGGCAAAATTATATGTGCCTATGGTGAATTACCATTGAATATGGAAAATTATTGGTTTGATGAAGATAGTAAAGTTGAATTAGTACCTGTAAATCAATTATTAAAATTTAAGCAATTTGACCGATATAAAGAACCTAAATGGAATGAAAAAGATAGTAAACTTACAATTAAAAATTTGGAAAAATCATTTTTAAGTGAAGGTATAAAAGAGCCATTAATTATCGAATATTCACAGGATGATAATAGCGTTTTATTAGTTGAAGGGAATCACCGATTACAAACCGCATTAAATATGGGTTGTGATTATTTACCTGCAAGAGTTATCTTACGAAAAACAATTTTTGGTAAAGTGTCTAAAAGTAGAAGTATGCAAGTAGATGGTATTAAAGCAAATGAGTATGGATATATTTCAAGTGATTTAAGACCAAGTGATGTAGGCATTAGTGGAACGAAAAAAATTTACAAACAAGGTGGAATTATTGAAGGACAATTACACTCCGAATGTAACGATGAAACAGGTTGCGGTAGAAAATTTGAAGTTGGCGATGGGGGGCATATAATTGAAGCAGAAAGAGAAGAAGCCGTTCTTGTCGCTAATGCTTTTAATGATAATAACATTTACACGATAGACGGAACTTTTTCACAAATTGCAAGTGCAATTAATGTTTTAGGTGGTGGTAAAAATTTCGATACAGGTGCAAAAGTTTACAAAGGTAATTCAACTATAAATATCGAAAATATACAACCACAAGCAAAAGATACTGATGTAGATGATACGATTGATTCGGGTTCAATTATTATCAATAGAAGAACAATGAATGACACTAATAAATATTCAGTAAATGGAACACTAAAACAAATTGCAAGTTTGATAAATAATTACAATAATAATGGTGTAAAAATTACCGATGGTGGTACGCTAAAAAAATTGTAAAAATTTACAAATTCATAGCAATAATAAAATACAAATAAAAATCAAATTGTTAGTGTATTTATACTAAATTTGACTTTGTTTTTATATTAAAAAAGCAATTTTTAGTATTTACAAGTCAATTTTGGATAGTATGTATAACGAAAATCAATTAGATATTTTAATCAGAGAAGCAATTTCTTCGGCAAAAAACTTGCCTTATGTTTCTCAATTTTCACTAACACAAGCAGGTAAAGACAGAATATTTTTTCGTGTAAAGCAACATATTTTAGTTCGTGGTATTCCTAATTTAGATACTGCACTTGCGTTGGTAGAAGTAGAATTAAGCACCCCTAATGTAGAATAAAAAAAATAGTATGGACGAAAGCAATTTGTATAAAAATACAGAAAATGAAATAATTTCTGACGAATCAAAATCTCAATTAATTCAACGAGTATTTGAAAATAGAATAAAATCTTTATTGGTAGATAAGGTTGAAAACGTATTTGACGAGGGTGGTGGTGTTTTTGAAAAAAAAATATACACGCCTTATGAATTTATTTACGAGTTATTGCCACAGGTTTACGGCAGACCTTACGTTGTTACAGACGATGAAGAAAAACAAATGCAAAAGGATATTGATGAACGTATCGAAGCATTAGAAATGCGTGAGAAATCTGTTTTAACAAATGCAATCGCTAATTCTATTTATGATAAATCCGTTTCAGAAACCGATAGAATTGAAATTGAAAGGGAACGAAGAAAAATACAATCCGATAAGATTTTTATTGGTGAAATGGAATTACAAGCGTATTTATATGCTAATGATAATTTGAATCGTGAAGATTATACTAAACGAAATCCCATAAATGTTGAAGTATTAGTAGAAGCAGGATTATTGATACCCGATTTTGTCAAAGATAATGATGGCACAATTCAGAAAAAATATGTTTACAAATACGACTATATAAGCGGTAATTTGTATGAAAAAAATACTTTTTTAGAACAAAATAAAAACAACATTATCGAAAATGGTTTACTTACAGAAGAACAATTTGAAATGCAAAAAGCATTATTATTAAAAAATAGAAACAAACCAATAAAAATTACTGACAATATAGAAACTTGTTTGGTAATTTCTCCATATTCTAACTTTGCAAAAAAATATAAATTAAAAAGGGAAGATTTTATTGAATCTTGGATGAAACAAGATGAAGGCAATTTGACATCACTTTTTGCTTCGTGGATAGATAGTGAAATGGATGCCAAATTGTTGAATGATTCACCATCAAGGTATTCAATACAACAATATTTTGTCTATTACAAAACTATTTCAAAAAAGGCGGAAGAATCTGAAAAAAATAAATATGCCGATTTAAGGGAAAAGTCATTTAGAAATGGTAAAATAATGATGTTTAATTTTTTAAATTCATTGACCGATAATGCTAAATTACAATTAAATACTGCTTGGAATGAAAAATTTAATTTTTATACAGAGCCACAATACCATAAATTTCCTGTCGCTTGTTCATTAAATAGTGTTTTTAAAAATGGAAGTCCATTTACACCTAATGAATCACAAGTAGAATCAATGCAATTTATTAATCGTACAGGTAGTGGATTGATTGCTTATGGGGTTGGAGTAGGTAAAACTGCTTCTGCAATTATGAATTTATCGTATTTGTTGGGTTCAAATAAAGTAAATAAACCTATTGTTGTTGTACCAAATGCCGTATATGATAAATGGAAAATGGAAATGTTTGGTGGCGAGGAAATTGTGTATGAAGTACGCTATTTAGATAATAATTTTGAAACATTAAGTACATTTGACAAGTTATCAAAAGCGAAAAAATTTGCCAAAGCAGTTAAAGGAGAAATATTTAAAAAATCATCTGTTGTTGAAGGACATATACCACAATGGAATAATTATTTTGAATTATACAATTTGAGTGAAGCAAATGTAAAAACGCTTAAAAATTATTCGGAAGAAAATTTAGAGCAAATGGCAAAAGCACAAACGCTTACTGAATTTTTACCCGAAATTCCCGAAAATTACGATTTTGGTGATGATGAAATTTCTGCTGAAATAAGTGTTTTATATTATGGTTGGGATAGATTGCAATTTAATGTAAATTGGGATAACTACATTTTTAATTTATTAACAAAATTCAAGAAAAAAAATGGTATAAATTCTGACGAAACATTAACAGACGAACAAAACGAAGAATTTCAAGCAACAATTAAAACCACTAAAAAACAAGTTTTTGAAAAAGATTTTAAGATTTACAGAAAAGAATTACCCTATATTCTTGGTTTGGTAAAAGAATTTGATGATAAAACTATTTTTTTAGCGACTTACGAAGGTGTTAAACATTTAGGTCTATCTAAATTAACAAATGAAGGACAAATTGATTCTCAAAATTCCAAATTTGTAAATATATGGAGTGAATTAAGTCAAGGTGGCTTATTTCAATTTGCCGATTTTAGTGCTACAAGTAATCTTGATGCAAAATTGTATAAGGCAGTTTATGGAAGAATTAATGATATTATTGATTTAGGTGAATTTAATTTTGATGGTGCAATTTTTGACGAATCACATTTTGTTAAAAATACATATACCGATACATTAGGCGAACATATTGTTACCCAACAAGGTTACACATCTAAAAATAGAGAGAGAAGATATAACATAGGAAGTAAAAATCCTTCTTCGTTGGCATTAAGCGGTTATTTTTTAAGCCGATATATTAATAAATCAACAGACGATAAAAATGTAATTCAACTTACCGCAACCCCTTTCACCAATTCACCAAATGAAATATATGGTATGTTGGCTTTGACCAATTTTGGTTTTTTAAGTAAATATAAATTTAGAAACCTAACTGATTTCTATGATATTTTTATGGATGTAAGTTATGATTTAGTTTTTGGTGCAGGTGGTGTAGAACGTAAAGAACAATTAGTAGGTTTTCAAAATTTACCTGCTTTGCGTAATATGATTTATGCAATAATGAATTACAAAAGCGGTGAAGATGCCAATATTAAAAGACCGAAAAAATATTTATTACCTAATTCTCCAATAGATGAAAGAAGTATTTTGCCCGAAACAAGCGAACAAGATATTTTATTCAAAAAAGTAAAAGATTACATTAGGGGTAATATTGATTACGCAGAATTGTGTCAAAACAATCAACAGGCAATAGACATTGAAGAAATGTCAGAAAGTGAATTGTTAGCCGTAGTTAATGAATTAGGTACTGAACAACAACAAGAAGATTTCAATAATTTAGAATTTCCACTTGAAGAAGAAGAAGATTTTTTCCGATTAAAAAATACGGTTGAAAGGTTATTAAGTCAAGTTAGAGATACAATTAACGAAGAAAATCTAAACGAAACCGATAAATCTAAATTACGAGTACAAATCGGATTGAATATTCTAAAACAAATTACGTTAAGTCCTTATTTATCAATTTGTGCAAAAGAAAGCGGTATTGAACCATCGCCACAACAATATGTAGAATCTTCACCGAAGATAAATTATGCCGTACAATGTATTAAATCAATACACGATTACGAAAAATTCAACAATAAAGAATTGTCGGGTTGTATAATTTATATGAATATTGGAATCAATGTCAAAAATTCACGGCTTAATTTCAAATGGAGTGAAACAGGTTTAGAAAAAATAAGAAGTTATTTAGTAAATAATTTAGGATATTCTTACGATGATATTTCAATCGTTTCGGGAAAGGTCAGTAAAGAAAATAGAGAAAAAGAAAAAAACAGATTTTTGAAAGGTCGTTCAATAATTATGTTAGGTTCATCTGCTATTTCGACAGGAGTAGATTTACAAGAAAATTCATCAACTTTGTTTTTATGTGATTTTGATTGGAATCCAACAACCAACGAACAAGTTGCAGGTAGAATACACAGGCAAGGTAATAGGTTTGCTAATGTTCGTGTTGTTTACCCAATGATACGAAATTCATTTGACCCACCTGTATTTCAAAAATTATATGAAAAAACATTAAGAATTAAACTTTTGTGGGATAAAAATGATACAGGTGCGGTATTAGATACAAAAGAATTTGATTTGGGTGAATTAAGAAAACGAATATTAGATGAACCCGAAGATTTGGCACGTTTTGAAATTGAAGAAAAATCCGTTCAATTAAATTCTCAAATTAATTTAAGAAAAAATAGAATTGAAGAATTAAAAACAACAAAACAACTTGCTCGTTTTATTCAAAACAACGAACTTTTAATGCGTGGTGCATTGGTTGTTACAAATGCTTATGTTCAATATAAACAATACAAAAATAAAATACAAGAAATAGAACAAAATATTAATATTCTTACCAATAAACAAATTATTTCAACAGACGACAAAGAAAAAATTAAATTAGGTGCGGATTTCATAAAAGAAAGGAACAAATTAGAAGAACTAAAAAGTCAAAAATCATTTGAACCATTAGAATATGTTGAGTTAGGAACAGATGAAAATAAAGTTGATTTATTGAATAGCATTAATAAAATTGTATTAAATTCCAATTCGGACTTGTCTAAATTAACAAGAGAGGATAAAAGTGATATTTACAGAAGGTGGTTAGCAGAAAATTTTCCACGTTTAGATAGAAAAAAATATAATTTATATGTACCCGAAGAAGAAGATAATACAGATAACTACATTGATTACGATGGCGACAAACCAAGAGTATTAGATTTAGCGTTAGAGTTTAGGGATGCAGTTAGAAAATATAGTCGAATAAAATTTACACTTGAAGTATTAGATATTACGCTTGAAAATATAGATGATGCCGTTAATCAATTACAAGAACAGGTTAATCAATTAGAAACCGAAAAAACAATGGTTGAAAATTCATTTGATTCATTAATTGAAAGATATTCGATTGTTAAAACGGAACGTATTTACACCCAAATTACATTAGAAGAAAAAGTAAATGAATTTGCTCAATTAAACTATTTGCTTGAAGAACAATTAGAAACATTTAGCATTGATAAACCAAAAACAGTTACTTCGCCTGTTCAATATTTGAATATTAAACCAAATGTCAAAGATGCTGAAATTGTTGAAGGAGAAATTGTTAGGAAACAAGTAAAAAAAGCATCGTTCAGACCTAAAACGCCAAGAATTATTGGTCGCTTGAAAAAAGGGTTAGTTGTAAGAACACGAACCGAAAAAGATGGTATGTTCTATGAAAATGATTTATTCTACGATAGAGAAACAAATGAATACGTTAAATTTACAATGATTTTGGATGCTGATAATAATGAAGTTGATGAAATGGAAGATATTATTACGGAAGCAGATGCAATAACATTTTACGAATCAATGCAAGAATTTATCACGAATGAATTTTATGAAAAAGGCGATGTTGAAGAAGTTGATGAAGAAATTGAAGTACCTGTTTCAAATGATTTATTTACTATAAACTTACCCGATGGTTTTTATGTAAAAATTAACCCTTTTTATACTGCGACAGTCCGTAATCTAAATTCTTTTAAAACTTATTTAGAAAGAGAAGATGAAATTTTTGGGCAAGAATTTGGTGAAATAGTATATGTGGATAATACTGCAAGTAAAGAGTGGGTGGCTTCATTAAATAAATTAATTAATGATAAAAAATATAAAATTTCACAAGAAGATATTGAAGAAATAACGGAAGTAGGTGGTAAAAATGATGAAAAAGCATTTATTCTTGAAAATATTGCAGGATTAGAAATTATTCTTGAAATAACCGAAGATGAAGAAGAACGTCAAACCATTATGGAAAACATCAATGGACTAAAAATATTATTAGAACTTTAATTACAAAAAAATGAAACGTAGATACAACGATGGTGGCGAAATCAAAAAGAAAATAGCCGACTTGCAAAAATTAATTAAAAACCCTAAAACCGATGCAAAGTTTATTCCTTTGTATCAAAAGGGTATTAATAAATTACAAGAAAAATTACAAACTACCGAGCCAAAAGAGGTAATGGTTGAAACAAAAATGCCAAAACCAAGAGTTGAAAAAATTGCATCAAAAGTTGCAAAAACAACGAAGCCAAAAGCGGTTGAAAAAGTTTCCAAAAGTGTGAAAAAAATGGATGGCGAAAAGGTAGAAATTGATGGAGTAATTTATGATATTGATTCAAAAGAATTTTGCGATTATTTAATTGAAGAATTTAAGGAGCGTAGGGCAAATTCAGTATCTAAAAAAGCAGGTAAAGTAAGTAAGCCAAAAACAAGTAACTTAATTGAAAACCTTAAAAAAGGACTTGTAGTTCGATTTGAGGAAAATAAACGTGGCGTTGATTGGGAAGAATTTAGGTCAAGTGATATGTTTTATGACGCAGATACCGATAAAATTATTTTGTTTACTG
>Ga0247840_10007082_pt1 | contig 15743 bp, 13 predicted proteins | sample LaCruzMarch2015__FD_192404 | JGI IMG/M metagenome (GOLD analysis project Ga0247840, IMG submission 192404) | Freshwater microbial communities from meromictic Lake La Cruz, Castile-La Mancha, Spain - LaCruzMarch2015_17m | ecosystem: Environmental > Aquatic > Freshwater > Lake | place: Spain... | reverse complement strand
TTCAGCGGTTTAGGGTTCCGGGTGGTGTTCGTCCCATAGTTCACGGTTGAAGGCTTTGAGCAAAAAAGAAAAAAAGTAATAGAAATATGAAAATATTCGCCAGCGAGGGCGGGACGACCGAAGCAAGCGCAAGGGGTATTTAAATCAAGTGATAGTTTCACTAAAAGTGAGGCTATCACTTAAAGAATTATTATTTAACCGCGAAGCGGTCGATTTTTATTTTTTCAGAAAAATGCAAATACAGCTATTTAATATTTCGATTACCGATGGAGGTGAAGGTTTGGCGGAGATGAACCGTTTCCTTACGGGGCATAAAGTGTTGGAAGTGGAGCAGCATTTTTTTGGCAATGCCAATGGTGGCATGTGGAGTTTCTGTGTGCGTTATTTGCCATCGGCAAATGCTTCTGCCAATCAGTTTCAGCCTTCTGCAAAAGAGAAAGTGGATTACCGTCAGGTGCTTAGCGAAGCGGAGTTTGCCGTATTTTCGCGCTTGCGGGTAATACGCAAACAGTTGGCAGCTGCCGATGCTGTACCTGCGTATGCAGTGTTTACCGACGAGGAATTGGCAGGCATTGCCAAGTTATCAGTAGAGACGGGGAGTGCCCCGTCTGTGTTGATGAAGGTTAACGGCATTGGTATAAAAAAAGTTGAAAAATATGGTCAGCAATTGATGGATTTGTTGAATGTTGTAGAGACGGGGCGCGCCCCGTCTTTTTCATCAATCGAAATTCCAAGCAACCCATAAATAAAAATGGGCAAACGAATAGGATTCTTAATAAATGATATTGCCGACCCCGACAATTTACGTCTCGCGTACTGGAAATCGCGCAAAGGGAAAGAAGAAAAACCAGAGGTGTTGGAATTTAGAAAACAGTTGGACGCAAATCTGCTTTCGCTGAGAATCGACATCTTAAATGGAAACGTTGAGGTGGGAAATTACTATTATTTTACGATTCACGACCCCAAGGAGCGAATGATATGCGCTGCACCGTTTCGGCAACGTGTGTTGCATCATGCCATTATGAATATCTGCCACACAGTTTTTGAGCGATTTCAAATCTATGACAGTTACGCCACCCGTGTGGGAAAAGGGCAATATGCAGCTTTGGAAAGAGCTAAAGTATATTCGGCAAAGTATCAATGGTTTTGCAAACTCGATGTGCGAAAGTATTTTGATAGCATAGACCATAAGGTGCTTTACAGTCAGTTGAATACTAAATTTAAAGACCCGCATTTATTGGAATTGTTTTATAAAATAATAAAAAGTTACGAAACTGCACCTGACAAAGGTTTACCTATCGGAAATCTGACCAGTCAGTATTTTGCGAACTTTTATTTAGGATTTGCCGACCATTTTATAAAAGAAAAACTGAAGGTAAATGCTTATGTTCGGTATATGGACGATATGGTTTTTTGGAGCAACGACAAAGAATTTTTACTAAATAGTGTGAAACAAATTAATGATTTTATTGTTACTCAATTGAAAATGAACTTAAAACCATATTGTATCAATAGTGTTGAAAAAGGCTTGCCGTTTTTAGGTTATGTATTATTCAAAGATAATATCCGATTGAACAAAAACAGTAAAAAACGCTTTCTAAATAAAATGAACTTGTACCAATTAAATTTAGAAAATTTAGTATGGTCACAATCCCAATACGCAAGGCATGTATTGCCCTTAATATCATTTACGCAACATTCCAACTCTGTTCAACTCAGGCGGCAGGTGTTGTGTAAGATGGAAGCAGGTTGAAAGGCTCGAACCGCGTGATTCGTGGTGGCAGTTGGAACAACAACGCTCAGAATTGCCGCTCTGCTAATCGCAATAACAACAACCCGAACAACAACAACAACAATATAGGGTTCCGGGTGGTGTTCGTCCCATAGCTCAAAGCCTCCGATGGATGTCGGAAACCGTGAACCGACCTGTCTCCATTATCCGAATGGATAGAATATGTTTTTGTGAAATGTTTGGTTAGTAGTGTAAAACCGAAAACCAAACGTTTTTTTTGTGTGTAATGTCTTGTAAATCTGCCATTTTTTAACTACTTTTGTGCTCAAATTCAAAAAATAAATTAAAAGTTAAAAAATGAAACAAGGAAATCCCGCAGTTGTCGGTCTTGCAGGTTTTGGTATGACCACTTTCTTACTTCAGTTACACAATCTTGGTCTTATTGGTTGGGGTCCAGTGCTCGGAATGGGCATTATTTTTGGTGGTTTGGCACAATTAATTGCCGGCTTTCAGGAACAAAAAATGGGTAATAACTTTGGCTATAGTGCCTTTGTATCGTATGGCTCGTTTTGGATTGGTTTAGCCATTATTAAATTGTGCAACCATTTCGAAATTTATCCTTCAACAGGAACTGATGTTGGTTATTATTTAATTGGTTGGACGCTTTATACTGCTATTATGTTTATAGCTTCGTTTAGAGTTCATACAGCTATGGTTTTTACTTTTGGAACATTATTACTTGGTTTTATATTATTGGATTTAGAGCACTTTGGTTTTGAGTTTTTAAAACCTATAGCTGCAGTTGAATTGATAATTTGTGCGTTTGCAGCTTGGTATATGATGGCTGGTATCATTATTAATGATTTAGCCGGAAAAACAGTTTTACCTATGGGAAAGAAGCTTCTATAATAATAATTTGAAAATTTGTCAATTTGAAAATGCTATTCAGCAATAATTTAAGATTTAAAAAAGCGCTTCGGAAAATTCCGAGGCGTTTTTTGTTCGTTTTTGTTTTTATAACGTAATGTATTGATTTACAAACAAACGATTTTTGTATCTTTGTGGGCTTAAAATTTAAACACACAAAAATAATTTTGAAACGTATTCTTACATTCATATTGGCTCTATTGTTGGTATCTACATTTTTAGATGCTCAGGATACTATTGTGAATCAATTTTTGAAAAATTGGAAAATTGTGGATCAGTTTGGAACGGTTGATACGCTTACAAATGATACTGCTCATCTAAACTTTCAAAATAGAAATTATATTGATAATTTTAGCATTGCTAATTCGTTTAATGGCAATTTAGGTTCACCCATTCAATCTAAAGTGTTTTCTGATAGACCTATTCCTTCAGGATTTCTTTTTGCAGAATCGTATTATCCTTATTTACAAACAATTAATTCCAACCGATTTTATAATACTAAAACCCCCTTTAGTACTTTAAAATATACCACAGGAGGCACCAATTACAGAGAATCAGATGATGTTGGATTTTTGTTTACTGCCAATGCCAATAAAAATTTGAATTTTGGAGTTTTGATGGATTATATTTATGCGCGTGGCGAATATAAAAATCAGAGTGTGAAGCGCTTTGCAGGTTCGTTGTTTGGTTCGTATACTGGTAAAAGATATGCTGCAAGTGGCGTTATTAGTTCTAATAGTTTAAGTAATTTAGAAAATGGTGGAATTACGGATGTTTCGTATATTTTGAATCCACCTTACGGTTACGAAACACCCGAGAATATCCCTGTACGTATTGGTGTAGCAGCGCAATCGTCGTTTAAGCAGTTTCAACTCCATTTCAATCAGCAGTATAGCTTAGGTTTTGAGCGTGAAGTAAAAAAGGTGAAGGATAGTGTTGTAACTGAATTTGTTCCCGTAACCCGATTTATACATACTTTGCAAATTGATAATTTTCAGAAACGTTATTTTGAAAACTCGCCTGAAACTTCATTTTACAAAAACACCTATTATACGCAAACAAATGATACGGCGGCATTGCAGCGAGTAAGCAATAGGCTGGCAGTAAATTTGGCCGAAGAATTTAATAAATGGATGCGTTTTGGTTTAACAGCTTATGTTCATAATGATATAGAACGTTATGTGTATGAGAAAGATAGCTTGCTGAATGATAGCTTATTTACAAATATTAAAATAGGTGGAGTACTTTCCAAAGAAATAGGACAAAAATTGACTTATCGTATTTCGGGTGAAGTTGGATTAATTGGTTACCGGGCAGGTGATGTTTTGTTGTCGGGTGTAATTGGAACGAAATTCAGACTTTGGAAGGATACAATTTCACTTAAAGCTACCGCTTTTTCATCTACTGAGGAGCCCGATTTTCATTTACAGCACTATGAATCCAATCACTTTAAATGGAAAAACTCGTTTTCAAAGCTTTTTAAAACGCATATCGGCGGCACTTTTGCTATTCCTACAAAGCAACTTTCGTTGGAAGCGGCTATCGAAAATATCTCTAATCACATTTATTTTGATACGCTTGCTATGCCTGTTCAGTACGATGGAAGTGTTCAGCTATTATCCCTTAAATTAAAAAAAGATTTTAGACTGGGTCGTTTTGGTTTGGATAATACAGTGGTTTATCAGGAAAGTTTAAATGATGTGGTATTACCCTTGCCACAGTTGGCTTTGTATCACAATTTATATTATATTGATAAGTGGTTTAAAGTTTTAAGCATTCAGGCTGGTGCATACATTCGATACCATACGAGTTATTATGCTCCCTCGTATATGCCTGCCACAGGGCAATTCTATAATCAACGTGATATGAAAATTGGAAATTATCCGGTTATGAGTGTCTATGCAAATGTTCATTTAAAACGTACACGATTTTTTGCTGAATACTATCACATAAATCAATTGTTTATGAAAGGTAATTATTATTCAATGCCAAATTACCCAATAAATCCAGCATCGTTCAGAATGGGCTTAACATGGAATTTTTACGATTAAATATATATCTGCCCCCTAAACCCCCTAAAGGGGGAATAACATGGGTATTTTGAGTGTTTCTTTATAATTACGCATTTGTTTATCAATACTCTCATAGCAATAGTTATATTTTTGTTTTAGTAGTTTCATTTTTTAAAAGTTAATAATATGGAAAAATACTTGAAACCTGCTTTAATTGCTGTTGCCATTATAGCCCTTGTAAGTCTATTAAGTTTTTTTTTTAAAGATAAAACTTCGCGTGATATTGATAAAATTATTGAGTCGGGTCGACTTCGCGTGTTAACGGATAATAGTTCGTTGGGCTTTAAAATTGAAAAGGATAGTGTTTATGGTTTTCAGTATGAGCTAATCAAAGCTTTTGCTTCGAAAATTGGTGTGGAACTTGAAATAGCTGAAAATGATGATGTAAACGAATGTATAAACGAGCTTACAACAGGAAACTACGATATTGTTACTGCTTTAATTCCAGTAACTAATGAATATAAAGACTTAGTATTGTTTACTAATCCGCTTCAAGTAGATAGGCAAATGCTTGTTCAGCGCACAAACGACAGTACAAAATTTATTTCGAAGCAATATCAGCTGGCTAACGATACGATTTATTTGCCGAAAAATTCGCCTTACTTAATGTTGATTCATCATCTTTCTGAGCAAATATCCGATACCGTTTTTATTTCGGAATTGAAAAATACGAATACCGATGTGGCTATAAAAATGGTAGCCGATGGGATATTGTCGTATACAATTTGTCCGGAACGATATGCCAAAAAAATGATTTTACTTTATCCAAATTTAGATATTACGCTTCCTCTTGGTTTTCAACAAGCTACAGCTTGGGTTGTGCCTAAAAACTCGATAAATTTACAAGCAAAATTAAACGAATTTTTGTTCGATTTTGTTGGAAGTGAAGCGTATTGGGAGATTTATCGTAAGTATTTTAAATAATTCAGATTTATAGCACTAAATATTAACAATATGCCATTAAATATTCCTTTTACATTACCAGCTGTTGATTCGCTTCGCAAAGAAAATATCTTTGTTATGGATTCCGAACGAGCTTCTTCGCAAGAGATACGTCCACTTAAAATACTGCTTTTGAACTTGATGCCGATAAAAATAACAACTGAAACTGATTTAATTAGGTTATTATCAAACTCGCCACTACAAATTGAACTTGATTTTCTTCACATGGAAAGTCATACTTCGAAAAACACTCCGGTAGAACATTTAATGTCATTCTATAAAACATTTGATGAGGTAAAAGCTAGTAATTATGATGGAATGATTATAACCGGAGCTCCTGTGGAGCAATTACCATTCGAAGAGGTAAATTATTGGAGTGAAATTACTCAAATTTTCGATTGGGCAAAAAGCCATGTTACATCTACTTTTTTTATATGTTGGGCAGCACAAGCAGGGTTGCATCATTATTATGGCATACCAAAGTATCCGTTGAATGAAAAGATGTTTGGTGTGTTCGAACATCGTACTCACAATCCACAAAATCCAATTTTCAGAGGATTCGATGATGTGTTTTATGTGCCTCACAGCCGATATACCGAAGTTCGGGCCGAAGATATTTTAAAAAATCCAGAACTTACATTATTGTCCGAATCTCCTGAATCGGGAGTATACATGGTTATGGCACGTAACGGTCGGGAGTTTTTCATTACCGGACATTCGGAGTATTCGCCCGCCACACTCGATACCGAATACAAACGCGATGTGGCTAAAGGGTTGGATATTCGTTTACCTCAAAATTATTATTTAGAGAATAATCCTGAAAATGAACCAATTGTACGTTGGAGAAGTCATGCCAATTTGTTGTTCACCAATTGGCTTAACTACTTTGTATATCAGGAAACTCCTTACGATTTGAATAATATAAAATAAGGCAGAATCGTTAATTTCTAAGGGGCTGTCTCAAAAGAGTTTTTTGAACGCAAATTACGCAAATTTTCACAAATTTAATTGATTCACGATTACATAAATTATTGAAATATAAATATTTATGATTTGTGTAAATTTGCGGTTATTCGCGTAATTTGCGTTCTTCTTACTTCTGAGATAGACTCTTTGTTTCAGCTTTTGTTGCTTTTTTCAAACTAATTGCTACACCACCACCGCCAGCCAGTTTTTGATTAAGTACCGTTTTATTTGTTACAACAACACGATTTATGTTATATGCCATGGGGTTGTTTTGCCAATGTGCTGTAGGAGCATCGGCATAAATTGTGGCAATATAGGTTGTTTTTTCGTCTAAATAATCCAACGCAATAGTTGCTGTACGAGCATTCTCGTCGGTAATAGCACCAACAAACCAATTGTCCGAGTTTTTTTCTTTGCGAGCTACGGTCATGTAATCGCCCGGTTCAGCTTCGAGGTAACGCGTATCGTCCCAATCCACAGCCACGTCTTTGATAAACTGAAATGCATCCAAGCGCTTCGCGTAATTTTCGGGTAAGTCGGCAGCCATTTGTAGCGGACTATACATGGTTACATACAAAGCCAACTGTTTAGCTAATGTCGTATGTACCTGATTGGTGTTTTTCGGGTCGTAATAACTCATTTTAATTTCAAAAATTCCCGGCGTATAATCCATTGGTCCTCCCATAAGGCGTGTAAATGGCAAAATAGTTTCGTGTTCGGGTGGGTTTCCGGCACTCCAAGCATTAAATTCGTTTCCGCGAGCTGCCTCACACGCCATCCAGTTGGGGTAAGTGCGGTGCAATCCTGTTGGACGAACCGATTCGTGCGAGTCAAGCATTATATTGCCGGCAGCCATTTTTTCGGCTACACGAACATAATGATTCACCATCCATTGACCATCATGATGTTCTCCACGCGGTATAATCCAACCAACATAACCTGTTTTTACAGCATCATAGTCGTATTTTTTCATCAATTCAATGGCTTTGTCGATGCGACGCTCATAATTGGTGACTGACGACGAAGTTTCGTGGTGCATAATCAATTTGACACCTTTATTTTTAGCATATTCGTTGAGTGCTTTTATGTCAAAATCGGGATAAGGCGTTACAAAATCGAACACTTCTTCTTTCCAATTTCCGGCCCAATCTTCCCAACCTACATTCCAACCTTCTACCAACACTCCTTTAAAACCGTGTTCGGAGGCAAAATCGATGTAACGACGTACATTTTTGTTGGATGCACCATGTTGAGGTAGTGGAGTTAATGCGTTCCAATCGGTATCTTTCAGTTTAATGTTTGGAGCATGCGCATAATCCCACGACATGGTGTTCGGAACATGCATTCCCCACCAAACTCCAATAAATTTTTGCGGTTTAATAAAGTTGGTATTTTCAATTTTACTGGGTTCGTTTAGGTTCAGAATAGTTTTTGAGGCCAATATGTCGGTTGCATTATCACTTACTATAACAGTTCGCCAAGGTGTATTGTGAGGCGTTTGCATATATGCTTTTGTGCCAGTGGCATCGGGTACAAGGCTCGACGTTAATACGAAATCCTTTTGATTGATTATCAATTGCATAGCTGGATAATCAATTAATGCAGCCTCGAATATATTTATATACAAACCATTATCCGCTTTTAGCATAAGAGGCGATTGAACCGCATTTTTTGCAAAAAAACCATATGTGCCAATACCCGTTCCATCTACTTTCGAAGCGTCCACATCCGAAAGTCGGGTGGTAGTGTAGGTGTATTCGTTGGTGTCGTAATCGCCCGGAATCCAAAATGCTTTGTGATTGCCGCTGAGCGCAAATTCGGTACATTCGTCCAGCACCTGAAAATAACCTAAGTTGGGTTGTTTGTCGAATTCGTATCGGAATCCAAGCCCATCGTTAAACAGTCGGAAGCGAATTTTCATTGTTCTTTCTGTCTCGGCCTGAAATAGCTCTACCAAAAGTTCGTTGTAGTTATTTCTGATTTCTTTTACTTCACCCCACACAGGTTTCCATGTTTGGTCGAAAGAGGCTATTGTAGCATTTTTTATATTGAAACCATCCATCAAGGAAGTGGTTTTTTTAAGTTTTAAATCAAGTTTCGAAGGTTTAATTGTTTCGATACATTTATACGAAAGAGAATAAATTGGTTCTCCTTTTTGCGAAACAGAAAAATTTAATGTAAAATTTTTGTCGGGCGATTGTAGTGTTTCCGACTTCGATAACTGCAAGCTGAATAGCATAATGATTAGTGCAATGAATTTTTTCATAAAAGTGAAAATTTTGTGTTTTTTAAATTTTTTCGACATATACTTGTCCTGTTTCGTAACGAAGAATTTTAATCATTTCTCCCTTTTCGATAAAACCTTCCACCGAAACTGCATCGTACACTGTTCCTTCAATATTTACTTTGCCCGAAGGGCGTAAAACAGTTGATGCTATTCCGGATTTACCTATTAATATGGTATTTGACATTGATACACCAACAAAACCTTCGTCGTTATTTAGTGTTTTTGTAAGTGCCAAATGTCGGAACATACCTTTTGACCCTATTTTACTACTTAAATACAGAATGAGTACAAATGCGAATGATGCGCCTCCAATCACAGTTAGTAAAGCCTTTCCAACAGCTCCTGTTTTAACTGGTTCAAAATTAAAATCTACATTATTCAATAAACTAAGCGTAAGCCCTGCAACCACCAAGGTAATACCCGAAATGCCAGCAACACCAAATCCGGGAATTACAAAAAGCTCCAATGCTATCAAAACTAAGCCTATCAGAAACAAAAGAATTTCCCAATTGGCAGCCAAGCCATCCATATATAATGGGGCAAAATAAAGCACAGCAGCAGTAATCGACACTATCAACGGAAAACCAATTCCGGGCGTTTGCAATTCGAAATATATACCTCCGATAATAAGCATTATTAATATTCCCTGAAAAACCGAACTCATCAATAAACCTTTAATATTATCCCAACCGGTAGGCTGAAATTTTTCAATTTCGTAGTTTTTTATTTTCAACTCATTTTCAATAATTTGTGGAATACTTTCGGCTATTCCTTCGCAATAATTATTTTTTACAGCTTCTAAGGACGTAAATGTTAGTATTTTACCCGAATCTATCACACCCGGAATAACCGTACGTTCATCTACCATAGCCTCTGCTATTAGCGGGTCGCGTTTCCATTTAATAACAGTATCATTGCCGTTAATAAGGGTGTCCTTGCCATGCGCCTCGGCTGTTGAACGCATGGTGGCTCGCATATAGGATTGGTATTTATCGGGCATCTTTTCACCCGTTTGATTTACAACAGTGGCTGCACCAATGCTTGCTCCTTTACGCATAAATATTTTATCGCACGAAATAGCTATCAATGCACCTGCTGAAGCAGCGTTGTTATCGACAAAAACATACACCGGAATTTTCGAATTTAGGATTTGTGTTCGAATAGAGTCGGCATAAAGTACCTCACCACCGTATGTATTCATGTTGATAAAGATATAATCTGCCCTGTAATTTTTAGCCGATTCGAAGCCTTTTTGAACATAGATCCATGTTGTGCTGCCGATATCTTTCTTTAAATCAACGACATAGAACCTTTTAACATTCCCTGCGAATGAGTTTTGACATATTGTAAGTATTACAATCGTTAAATAAAACCAATTTATTATTTTTTTCATACATTTTTTTCCCAAATATACGCTCAATTCCGAAAATATCATCTATATTTGTATCGTAAATATTGTAAAAATAGTTACAAGGAGCTCTTTATTTTGCATTATTCAGTATAGACAACTGACAATCAATTACTTGTTTCCGTTTCATTAGTTTTTTTCAAGTTATCAAACAAACTGCTGAACAAATAGTTCATCAGTAAAAACATTCACACGTAAAAATTTGAAAAGTATGAAAAACGTACAAATTGTAAACGAACTGGTAGCCCTGCAAAGTAACATGCGTAATTTCGCTTTTTCGCTCACTTTAAATCGTGACGAAGCCGAAGACCTGTTACAGGATACCACTTTAAAAGTATTGGACAATCAGGAAAAGTTTACTGACAATGTTAACTTCAAAGGTTGGGTATTAACCATTATGAAGAATATCTTCATAAATAATTATCGTAAGATAGTACGCAACCAAACTGTTGTTGATAAAACTGAGGATTTACATCACTTGAATTTACCTCAAAATTCTGGTTTCGATAGTCCTGAGGGGTCGTATGCTATTGGTGAGATTACCAGAACTATCGATGCATTTGCCGATGAATATCGTATTCCATTTTCGATGCATGTACAAGGGTTTAAATACGAAGAGATTGCTCAAACAATGAATCTTCCTATTGGCACTGTTAAAAGTCGCATTTTTCTTGCTCGCAAACGCCTGCAGGAACAACTTAAAGATTACAGATAGTAATAACAATTTTTATAAAAAAGCCATAGAACATTTCTATGGCTTTTTTTGTTTCTAACAGTATATTTTGAACTATATTAAAACCAGCCAATTGTATGAATACTGCCATAGTGATGTTGGGTTCCAATTTTGAGAAGGAACATAATTTTGAAAGAGCAAAAGAAATGCTGAGCGAATTTTTTGAAATTATTGATGAAAGCAGAATATTACTTACTAAGCCAGTTGGAGAAAAATATTCAAACGATTTTTTAAACCAAGCACTCAAATTGCTTTCGGCTGATACGGCTATCGAAACCCAGAAGCATTTTAAACATATCGAAGATTTACTTGGTCGTTCGCCACTTACCGGCATGATGGGCGATGTGCCAATCGACATTGATTTGATATTTTGGAACGGAGAGCAAAAGCGCAACGACTACGACAATTATGATTTTGTAAAAGAATGTGTCGACGAAATTTTAGAACGTAGCGCCCTAATAGATAACTAAATTCGTTTATGAAAACCCATTTTTCAACACTACTCCTGCTCTTCGCAATGTTGAGTATTTCACATTCATCATGCAGTAAAAACAAAACAAACATGAAACTCAATAAACTCACACCCCAGGAAGCTGCTGTTATTATCAATAAAGGAACTGAATATCCGAATACTGGTGAATATGTATCGACAAAAGATAGTGGAACTTACGTTTGCCGACAATGCGATGCACCACTTTACCACTCAGCAGATAAGTTTGACTCGCATTGTGGTTGGCCCAGTTTCGACGACGAAATAAAGGGTGCTGTAAAACGCATAACTGATGCCGACGGACGGCGCACCGAAATTGTTTGTGCAAACTGCAACGGACATCTGGGGCATGTATTTTTGGGAGAAGGTTATACTTCAAAAAACACACGTCATTGTGTGAATTCAATTTCGATGAAATTTATACCAACAAATTCGATAAAAATGGAAAAAGCTTATTTTGCTTCCGGTTGCTTTTGGGGAACAGAATATCATTTTATGAAAAAAGCGGGTGTAACCGCAACAACAGTTGGCTATATGGGTGGACATACGCAAAATCCGAGTTACAAAGAAGTTTGCACCGGCACATCCGGACATATTGAAACAACCGAAGTGGTTTTTGATTCTTCAAAAATTAGTTTCGAAGACTTAGTAAAATTGTATTACGAAACACATAATTTTGAACAAGTTGGCGGTCAGGGACCTGACATTGGGCCACAATATCAGTCGGTAGTTTTTTATGTAAATGATGAACAAAAGCTTATGGTTGAAAAATACATTAAAATTCTACGCGAAAAAGGTTATAAACCAGCTACTTTACTAAAACCAGCTCCTGAATTTTGGGCTGCCGAAGATTATCATCAGGAATATTACGATAAAAAAAATGGCACACCTTATTGTCATGTTTACCGAAAAATATTTTAAAATGAACAGCCCCTAACCCCTAAAGGGGAATGAGATTAGCCTAGTTAAATTAAAAAAAGCCAAATTGTATTTGAAAATTATCAATACAAATTTCTGTCCCCTGCAATTTATCCCGCTATTGGCGGGAGGGGTTAGGGGCAGATGAGGATATTTATCATGCATAATACTTTCAAAACAATAAAAGCATCAAGCACAGGCATTTACAAAGAAAAAGGAAGTAAATTCCTTTCCTTTGCATTTCCTGTATCAACAGTGGAGCAAGCAAAGGAGTTAATTGATAAGCATAAAAAGGAATACTTTGATGCTCGTCATGTTTGCTATGCTTATATGCTTGGTAACGAACGCAACACATTTAGGGCAAATGACGATGGAGAACCTTCGGGCACTGCTGGAAAACCGATTTTGGGTCAATTAAATTCACATCAACTTACCGATATACTTATTATTGTTGTTCGTTATTTTGGAGGAGTATTACTTGGTACCGGCGGACTTACAACTGCTTACAAAGAAGCCGCTAACGACGCCATAACAAATGCAGAACTTATTAAAAAAACAGTCAAAGCGAATATTACTATTCGCTTTGACTATTTGATGCTCAATGATATAATGAATATCAGCAAACAACTGAACGCTCAGATTTTAGAGCAGGAATTTGACAATGAATGTCGTTTGAAAATTGCAATAAACAAAGCCGATGAGGCTATTGCACAAGCTAAATTAGAACAGTTATCAATCCATTCCACCATCCATGTTCATATCGGATGAAGCTTTTTTCGACGATTGTTTTGGTTTCATATTTCCAAAATTATAAGTAGCAGTCAATCCTATCATTCTACCCATAAAAAAATTCTCCGAACGCTGATAAAAACCATCACCGTACGTAATTGATGTACGTTTACGGGTATTAAATACATCGCGTACCATAAGATTTAGACTCAGATTTTTGTTCATCAAGGTTTGGCGTAATCCAAGGTCAACCGCATAACTTGCCGACTCTTTACCTTGCGCCACAAGTCGAGGTGCAGAATAATCGCCGGTAAGTTGTAAGAAAGTGTTTTTGCCCAAAATAACATTAGCCATCGATTTTACATTCCAGCTAAAAAGTTCTTTTTCAGGAATTTTAGTTATTAAAGCTGGATTGTAAATGCTGGCATACATGCTTTCATTAATCTTGTTATAATACAAGTTAAGTGTTGACGTAAGATTTATGATTTTTAAAATACGATTTTTGGCTACAAATTCGACTCCTAAATTCGATGATTTAGCTAAATTCATTGTTGTACTTTCCATAATTTCTACACTATTTAAAAACTGAACACCTTGCATAACATCATCTGTATAGCGATAATAAGCTGATGAAGACAGGGTGTGATTATCCCAAGATTTTATATGATTTAATTCGAAAGCTGTAGAGAGTTCTGGTAATAGATTTGGGTTGCCATAACTAACATTTGAAGCATCGGAATAATTGCGGAAAGGATTAATTTCGCGCCCATGCGGACGTTGTATGCGTCGGGTAACATTTAGCTGTAATTCATTTTTATCTGGTAATGAATATGATACAAAGGCACTTGGAAATAGATTTAGTTTTTTATACTGCGTGCCCGCTTTTGTTATTGGTTCTAAATCGTTTTCGTTTTCGTAGTACGAGTTATCCCAATCGCGGATAAAATACTCTGCTCTCAAGCCAGCCTGATAAGTAAAATTGCCATATTTGCTGCCATAAGTTGCATAAGCGGCAAAATTATTTTCGTACTGTACAAAATTGTTATAATAGGATTTAATCTTTTTTCGAGGTGTAACTAAGTTGTCGAATGCTTCTGCAGGGCTGTAACGTGTTTCGCCCATTGCGTTAATTCCTAATTCGAGTTTTTGATTTGTTGAGTATATCTTTGTATAATCCAGCTTGAATTCTAACTCATCGTTGTTTCCTTCGAAATTTTGGGTGTAATTATCATTAATTGTATCCACTCTGTTTTCAGTTTCCACAATGGTTTCAATTCCGGTACGTTTGTGGGGCGAAAGCGTGAAACTCGACATTAAATTTGAACCTAACTTATCAATATCAAATCTGTAATCGAATGTAATACTTGAACTTGGTCGAGTTCCGCTACCTGTATTTACACGAGAAAAATCTCTAATAGCTGTTGGTTGCTTTTTATTATCAATGTAATTAAAAGTTTGATAATCAATAGTTGAACTTGAATAACCTGAACCCAACATCCCAAAACCAGATAAGCTAATAGTATGTTTTTCGTTGATATGATAATCGACACCTGCCCGACCGAACAGCCCGCGATAACCTCTTCCCATATCCGAAATCTGATGGAGCAAACTTGTTGTATCGGTATCAGTTAATTTATATCTATCAAAATAACCACCACCTTTGAAATCCATTGCCCGAAGACCCACATTCAAATAAGCATCTAACTTACTACTGCTGTAATTAAGGTTTAGGCCGAGCGTTCCAGTTGGTTTTGATTTATCCACATACATAGCACCTGCCGAAACACTTCCATAATAACCGGCTTTCCGATTTTTTTTCAAAACAATATTGATAATCCCGGAAGTACCCTCAGCCTTAAACTTTGCCGACGGATTAGTCATAACTTCCACTTTTTCAATACTTTCGGCTGGCATTTGCTGCAATACCTGTGCACGATTGTCGGCAGTAAGACCCGATGGTTTTCCGTTAATCCACACTTCGACGCTGCTATTATTTCGAAGCGACACATTACCTTCGCCATCCACATCCACCGAAGGTATATTTTGCAATACATCCGAAGCCGAGCCGCCTGCTGAAGCTATGTTTTTGTCAACAGTAAAAACCTTTTTATCTAATTCGAACGACATTTGCGAGCCCTGTCCCACAACTTCTACTTCCGAAAGCGTTTTGCTATCTTCAAAGAGTTTAATTATACCCATATCCAATTCATTATCAGATACATTTAATGGTATATTCAAGGTATTGTAACCAACGAAGCTCACTCGTAAAGTATATTTTCCTTTAGGTACTTGTGGTAATAAAAAATGGCCTTTATCGTCGGTTGTTACTCCCGTGGCAGGAGTTTCAGTATTCATTTTTATAAGCGCCACATTGGCAAAATCAATAGGTACTTGACTTCCCGAATCAACAATTTTACCTTTGATGGTATATAATGCAAAAAGAGGTAGGAAAAAAATCACTAAAAACAGACTAACAATAACACGTTTCATTTATTTATATTTATTTTGTGAAATGCCTTTGACTTAAATTTTTTACAAA
>Ga0247840_10007078_pt1 | contig 15754 bp, 17 predicted proteins | sample LaCruzMarch2015__FD_192404 | JGI IMG/M metagenome (GOLD analysis project Ga0247840, IMG submission 192404) | Freshwater microbial communities from meromictic Lake La Cruz, Castile-La Mancha, Spain - LaCruzMarch2015_17m | ecosystem: Environmental > Aquatic > Freshwater > Lake | place: Spain... | reverse complement strand
GCATTTTGCTTCATAATCATTCGTGCGAGTGGTTCTAAACCTTTCTCTCGAGCTATCTCGGCACGCGTACGTCGCTTAGGTTTGTAAGGAAGATATATGTCTTCTAATTCATTAGAAATCAAACAGTTATCAATGCGAATGCGCAATTCATTGGTTAACTTTCCTTGTTCTTCGATTGTTGAAATAATGGTTACTTTTCGTTTTTCTAACTCAATTAATTTGTCAAATTGCTCCTTAATATTTGCTATTTGAACCTCGTCTAAACCATCGGTCATTTCTTTGCGGTAGCGACTAATAAATGGAATAGTTGCTCCTTCGTTGAGAAGATTTATTGTGTTTCGAGTTTGCTTTTCAGTAAACTGAAGCGACGAAGAAATGAGTTTTAAAAATTGAGGATTAATCGGTATCATTCAAAAAAAAATTGTAGATTTGATTTAATTTAGCTTTGACTTTGACTGAAAGATTTATTTTTCATTTTTTGAATCAAACCATTTTTTTACAAACAATGCAGCATTTTCGCCATCGATAGCCGATGAAGTTATTCCACCCGAGTAACCAGATCCTTCACCAGCCGGAAAGAGTCCTTCAATTTGCGGGTGACATCCGGTTTCGGGGTCGCGAGGAATGCGCACAGCCGCCGATGAGCGTGTCTCCACTCCCACTACAACTGCTTCATTTGTTAAAAAGCCGTGCATTTTTTGATCGAATTTTTTAAAACCTTCGCGCAAACGACTTGAAATAAAATCGGGCAACCAAAAATGAAGTGGCGATGAAATCAGTCCAGGCATATACGAGCAATCGGGTAAATCGGCTGAAACGCGTCCTTTTACAAAATCAATCATTCGCTGTGCCGGGGCTTTTTGACCTAAACCTCCATTATTTTTATATGCTAAATTTTCAATATATTGCTGATATTTCAATCCAGCAATAGCACCAAACTCTTTAAATTCTTCGGGGATATCTTCGGGACGAATTTCGACTACCATACCCGAATTTGCAAACGGAGAATTACGTTTAGAAGCCGACATTCCATTAACTACAATTTCGTTTTTTCCACTTCCAGCAGGCACAATTCGTCCGCCAGGACACATACAAAAGGAATAAACGCCACGTTCGTTTACCTGTTCCACCAAATTATAATTGGCAGCAGGTAGGTATTCGTCGCGTGTTTTGCAGTGGTATTGAATGCTATCAATTAAACTTTGAGGGTGCTCTACGCGTACGCCCATGGCAAATCCTTTTGGTTCTAATTCGATATTTTGATTGTAGAGAATTTCGTAAATATCATGCGCCGAATGTCCTGATGCTAATATTAAAAATTTAGCATTATATACTTTTCCCTGTTCTGTTTTACAGCCAATTATGGTATTATTCTCAATTAATAATTCAACTACTTTTTCTTCGAAATAAATTTCACCACCACTGCTACGAATTGTATTACTCATGTTGCCAACTACCAAGGGTAGCTTATCGGAACCGATATGCGGATGCGCGTCAAATAAGATTTCTTCGGAAGCACCGTGAAGATGAAAAATTTCGTAGATACGTTGAGCATTCCCTTTCTTTTTGGAACGGGTGTATAGTTTTCCATCCGAAAAAGTACCAGCTCCACCTTCGCCAAAGCAATAGTTTGATTCGGCATCGAAATTTTTATTCAAATTTAAGTGAGCAATATCAATTTTGCGTTTGTCGGCTTGTTTACCACGTTCGATAATGATAGGTCGTAAGCCATTTTCGATTAATTTGAGCGCAGCAAATAAACCAGCAGGGCCAGCTCCAATTATAATAACTGGCTCTTTATCAGCAACATTTTTATAATCTAATGGTTGATATTTATTTTCTGGTGCCTTTTCGTCGATAAACACATCAAGCGTTATATTTATTTTAGGAGACATTGAGCGAGCATCTATCGATTTTTTTAAGGTTCGAAATGATGTAATTCTATCGGCTGAAACTTTGGTTTGTTTTGCTACCTGAGCTAGCAAAAGTTCGTGTTTTTCGGCTTGTTCAGGGCTTAATATTAATTGAATTTGAGTTTGCATAATCACTTTTGATAATTTGTTAGTGCAAATATACGATTTATATGGCAAATAGTTTAAGTTGTTTTATTTCCTTGTAAAAGTTAAATCAGATAAAATTATTATTTACATGCGATATTTTTAGATATTTGTACTTATATTTGTACCATAATTTGTACAAAATTAAATAATTATGCTTGCAACTACAATTTCAGATTTCAGAAAAGACATAAAATCATATTTAGATAAAGTTTCGAACAATTTTGAAACTTTAATTATTAACAGAGGCAAAGACAGCAATGTTGTTATTATTTCGCTTGACGAATATAATTCACTAAATGCAACTCAGCACGAATTATCGTCGAAAATTAACGAACAGCGCCTCGATGCGGCAATTGAGAAATTAAAAGTAGGTTCTTCATTTTCAAAAGAACTGATTGAGTAATGAGGTATATTTTTGTAGAAGAATCATGGGAAGATTATTTATATTGGCAATCCGTTGATAAAAAAATATTGACGCGAATAAATGATTTGTTGAAAGATATTTCGCGCCATTCTTTTAGTGGAATTGGCAAACCCGAACCTTTAAAGTTCAAGTATAAAGGCTTTTGGTCGAGAAAAATAAATGATGAGCATCGATTAATTTTTCAAGTAAGCGGGGATGCAATATTAATTTCAAAATGTAGGTTTCATTACGACTAATAAATGATTATTTGCTTTTTTTATTCCGAATTTCTCACTATCTTTGTTGCCGAAAAATATGAAAAAAAATAATTCAAAATATTTTTTCGAGCAATGCAACTTTCAGCAAATTAGTTGCTTGGACGAATTGCCTCTAAATTTAAGTAAACCAATGTAAATCAGGATGATTTGTGTTGGTTTTTTTTAGCCCCTAACCCCTAAAGGGGGAGAAGGAAAAAGGAAAGATTATTAGAAATAATACCATGAGCAAAAACAGTTTAGTATCCATTTCCGATTACAGTAAAGATGAAATTCTTTCGATACTCGAATCGGCGGCTGGCTTTGAGGCCAATCCCAATCAAAAAATCTTAGACGGTAAAGTTATTGCCACTTTGTTTTTCGAACCTTCAACACGTACACGATTGAGTTTCGAAACGGCTGTTATCCGGCTTGGAGGCTCTATTATCGGTTTTTCGGATGCGGCCACGAGTAGTTCGTCGAAAGGTGAAACGCTGAACGACACTATTCACATGGTGAGTTGCTATGCCGATGCTATTGTGATGCGACATCCGCTCGAAGGTGCTGCCCGATATGCGGCAGAGATATCTCCAGTGCCCATAATTAATGCTGGCGATGGTGCCAATCAACACCCTTCGCAGACTTTGCTCGACTTGTATTCGATACTTAAAACGCAGGGAACTCTCGAAAATCTGACAATATGCCTTGTGGGTGATTTAAAATACGGTCGCACGGTTCATTCGCTTTTAATGGCCATGTCGCACTTTAATCCCACTTTTAAATTTATTGCTCCCGACGAACTGAAAATGCCGGACGAATACAAAGTTTTCTGTAAAAAACACGGTATAAAATATACAGAATCAACAGAGCTGAACGATAATTTTAACGATGCTGATATTTTGTATATGACGCGAGTACAAAAAGAACGTTTTCTGGATTTAATGGAATATGAACGCGTAAAAAACGTATATACACTTAAAAATGAAATGCTTGCACATTCGAAACCGAATCTTCGAATTCTGCACCCACTTCCTCGGGTAACCGAAATTGACCCCGATGTTGATACCAACGAAAAAGCATATTATTTTAAGCAGGCACAAAACGGATTGTATGTAAGGCAAGCAATTTTGAGTAAAGTATTGGCCCCTAACTCCTAAAGGGGAATAAGAAGAAAATTCGTAAAATTTGATTTAATTCGTGATAATTCGCATTTAATGGAAAAAAAATTAAAAGTAGCAGCACTCAAGGATGGAACAGTGATTGATCACATTCCGTCCGACAAATTATTTAAGGTGGTTCACATACTTCATTTGGATACTTGTCTGAATCAGATTACGTTGGCTAATAATCTGGAAAGTAAAAAGATAGGTTCCAAGGGACTGGTAAAAATTGCCGACAGAGCTTTGGCCGATAACGAAACAAATAAATTGGCTTTAATTTGTCCGGATGCAAAAATTAATATTATACGCGATTTTGAGGTGGTTGAAAAACGCCCGTTAGTTTTACCTGATGAAATTCGCGAAATAGTTCAATGTGCTAATCCGAATTGTATTACAAATAATCAGCCCGTTCAAACCCGTTTTTTTGTATTGAAAGATGCTGAAAATACACATTTGAAATGTCGCTACTGCGAACGCGAAGTGAAAGTGGAAGAGGTGAAGATAAAATGACGCGATGACATGAAAGGTTGAAAATGAAGCGATTACAAGTATTTATATCCAGTGTGCAAAGTGAGTTCGCAAGTGAGCGGGATGCACTTTTTCGGCATATCGAAACAGACCCATTTTTGAAGGTCTATTTCGAGCCTATACTATTTGAGAAAATGCCTGCATCCTCCAAATCGGCGGAAGATCTTTATATAGAGGGTGTAAAAAACGCTGATATTTTTATTATTTTAATAGGAAATGAATATGGAAATACAAACTCGGCTGGTGTTTCGGCTACTGAACTTGAATTTGAGACCGCTTTAGCTCACCATATTGACGCTTTTGCATTTATAAAAGAAAAACCAATAGGTATTTTACAAAGTAAAGAAAAGGCTTTGTTAAGTAAAATACAAAAACATGTAACTTATAAGCGTTTCGACGAAACGTTTGATTTGCTACAGGAAGTAAACAGGTCGTTTGTAGCACATTTGCAGCAAATTGGATATTTATTAACCACCGCTTTTGATGCTACAATGCATCACAGCGCTACTCTAAATGAAATAGATACTGAATTGGTTTACAATTTTTTGGATATTGCAGGCGAAAGACGTAATTTTCCATTTCGCAGAGGAAACTCCATAAAAAAAGTATTAACACATCTGAATTTATTGTCGGATAGTGGAAAGATTGGAAATAGTGCTTTGCTTGCATTTTCGGCAAATCCACAGCGATATTTCCCAACTGCTATAGTTAAATGTGCTCATTTTCATGGATATAACGTAGTTAAGCCAATTCCAAATCATCAAGTTTTTAAAGGAACTGTTTTTGAACAAATATCAGAAGCAGTAGATTTTATTTTAGCAAAAATAAATGTTTCGGTAGGCACGCGCGATAAATCAATACAAGCACCAATAGTTTACGAAATTCCTCGAGCTGTAATAACTGAAGTTATTGTAAATGCAATTGCCCACCGCGACTATTGCAGTAATGGAAGCGTTGAAGTTTGGCTTTTTAAAGACAGATTAGAGGTTCGAAACCCTGGTCATTTACCAAAGGAACTGAGTATCGAAAAACTCGAACACGATCATGGGTCTTATCCTTACAATCCTAATTTGGCTGAGATACTTTATCAGGCTGGATTGATTGAAAGATTTGGAACTGGAACGACTGAAATTTTTCGGCTTACAGAGCATGCTAGTTTGCAAAAACCTGACTTCAATTCGAGCGAAGGATTTAAAGTAGTTGTATGGCGACTATCTCATAATCAAGATATTATAGAAGATTTTACCGCACATGATACCGCACATGATACCGCACATGATACCGCACATGATACCGCACATGATACCGCACATGATACCGCACATGATCACTCATCAAATGTAGTGTTTGTGAACCTCTTTGAATTGACAGATAGAGTAGTTTTGATTATAAAAAACGAGATGAGTAGAGAGGAATTAATGGATAAGTTAGATTTAAAACATCGTCAAAATTTTACATTAAATTATTTAGAGCCATCGTTAAGTATGGGATTAGTAGAGATGACAATTCCAAACAAGCCAAAAAGCAAACTCCAAAAATATAAACTGACTGCAAAAGGCAAAAAACTACAAAAAAAATTAAAAACTGACCATAAATCCACCGATGATAACTTATAAATTGTTTTTTTGAAATAAAAAAAATGCTTAAAAAAGAAAAGATTAAAAATATTAATGACAGTAATTTAAAATCCCCCAACGATGGATTTAGGGGGATAGACACTGGCGCAAGGTCACATATTAGCTGGAAACCCGGCACAATGATTTATCCGTTGCCGGCTGCGTTGATTTCGTGCGGAAGTAGTCCGGAAGATTACAATTTAATTACGTTAAGTTGGATGGGAACCATTTGTTCAAATCCGCCAATGTGTTATATATCAGTGCGTCCGGAGCGGTATTCATACGATATTATTAAAAAAAACGGGGAGTTTGTTATTAACCTGACGAACGAAGATATGGCTTTTGCTACCGATTGGTGTGGTGTGAAAAGTGGTAAAGATTTTAATAAATTTGCCGAAATGAAGCTAACTCCTGTAAAAGGAGAAATGGTGGCTGCTCCAATTATTCAGGAATCGCCGCTTTGTATAGAGTGTAAAGTGAAGGAAATTATTCCGCTTGGTTCGCACGATATGTTTATTGCCGATGTTGTAAACGTTCAGGCCGATAGTCAGTATATTGACCCTGAAACAGATACGTTCGATTTAAGTAAAGCGAATCTAATTGCTTATTCGCACGGACACTATTACAAATTAGGCGAAGAGATTGGTAAATTTGGTTGGACTGTTCAGAAAAAGAAGAAATAAAAAACATTGAAAATCAGTATAATAGTTCTGTTTATTTGTTTCATTTTGGTTCAAAGTAACCTGAATGCTCAAGTGCAATTATCAGCATATTCTGATATTGGACATTCGAATATTTCAGAGGGCATTTATTTAAAGACTTCGGCCAATGTTTTATATAAATATCGCAGTATAGCATTGCAAACAGGAATTCAAAACGATATAATTAGTAATAACAAAACAGTATTTTCGGGATTAAATTTAAATTTAGCACATTATTTCAGTTTCAAACAAAAAAAATATAGTGTTAAAACGTTCTTTATTTCAACAACTTTATCGGATTTTGTGAAAGAAAGAAACTATGGAGCTTTTTTATCTACTGAAAATAAGCATTTTAACTTTAAAATTGGAACAGGATTTAAAAGTATTGGATTTACGCAACATGCAATTGAAACTGCGGATATAAATTCAAATGAAAATGTGTACGAAATTTTCAATCCACTTTACAGTTTCAGTTATACCCTCAACAAACCAACAAAACCTTGGAATGTGGGCATTGGGGTTACAAACATGGATAATTTTGTTGTGAATCAGGCAACAAATCCCATGACGACTGTTTTTGGACATTATAAATTAAACGATAAAGTTCGTTTATATGCCGAAGTTTGGTACAAAACAGCTGGCGCATTTAATTTACACGTGAATTACTTCGGGTTGTTTTTCCGTCCGGGTATAATTTGGGAACTAAAATGAAAGTAATTGTACCACTGATTATTGGATTGATTTTTTCGGCTTGTAACTATGCTGATATGGGCGGAATGTTTGTTGTGAATGAATCGGTTAACGAACGTTTTGAACAGTCGCTCGAAGCTAACAAATTGAACGGAAACACCGAACTGATTGTTACTGTTGATGATTATAATATTGCTGTAATGGCCGACGTTCATATTGGTGGTACCGAAAACTTCGACAAAGCAATACAATTAGTAAAAGGCTCTAATACAACTGCTTTGGTATTAAATGGAGATATTTGTAATGGAAATGCCTACGATTACGATAGTTTAGAGCAACATTTACCGAAAAAGGCTGATTTAATGTATTTTATGTTAGCTGGAAACCATGAATTGTACTTTGGAGGTTGGAATGAATATTACAGTCGCTTTGGTTCGTCGAGTTATTATTTTTCAGTGAAAACGCCTACGGCAAGCGATTTTTATATCTGTCTGGATTCCGGAAGTGGAACATTGGGGAGCAAACAATTGAACTGGTTTAAAGAATTACTTGAGAATTCAAGAAACAATTATAGAAGGTGTATTGTATTTACTCATAATAACTTATATCGGAATCGGCACACATTAAGTACGAATCCTACGAATGAAGAATTGTTGGTTTTAACGGAATTGTTTGCAAAATACAAAGTTGATATGGTTGTAACCGGTCATGACCATTTTAAAAACGTAATAAAATTAGGAAATACAACGCATATAACCATAAATGCGTTGCATGATGGATTTATGTATGCGGGTTATTTTCAACTAAATATTAAAGAAGGACAGCTTAGTTACGAATTTGTAGATTTATAAGCCCCTAACCCCTAAAGGGGAACAAGGAATATTAGCATTAATAATTACAAAAAAAATAAACAATATTATTGAATACTGCAAAGAATATATCAGACGAAACTAACTTCAACTCCCCGCAATTTATCCCGACGAGGACGGGAGGGGTTGGGGGTAGACACTCTATCGATATTTCAACATGGAAACGCCGCGAGCATTTCGAAGTTTTCAGAAACTTTGACGAACCGCTTTTTGGCATTACTGTGCGTGTGGAATGTAGTGAGGCATATAAAATAGCAAAAGTAAAAGCTTTTCCATTTTCGCTTTATTACTTATATTTGTCGATGAAAGCAGCCAACGAAATTGAGGAATTTCGATATCGAATTGAAGATGATAAAGTAATTTGTTACGACAGTGTGGGTGCAGGCCCAACTGTTTTTCGCGAAGATGAAACCTATGGATGTGCATATATGCCCTATAACCAAGATATTGAGGCATTTATGATGCAAGCAAAAACAGAAGTAGAACGTGTAAAAGCGGAAAGGGGATTAAAATTTCCTTATGCAGGTGAAGACATTATACATTATTCTACATTGCCTTGGGCTGATTTTACTTCGGTAAATCATGCGCGAATTTTAGATAAAGGACGAAGTATTCCAAAAATAACGTTTGGTAAACTAACACGTGAAGGTGAAAAAATGTGGCTACCGGTTGATATTCATGTCAATCATGCGCTGATGGATGGATTTCATGTGGGGAAATTTGTGGAGAGATTTCAGGAATTATTGAATAGTTATTAGCCTACGGCGATATTTATGGTTATTTGCCTGCGGCGTTATTAATTGAAAGAAAATAGAAATTAAAACAAATTAAATTATTAATAATCTATCGACTAAAGACATTCGACTTTAGACTTTAGACCAAGACAAAAAAGATGAAAAGAGACCAGATTATTTTTGACATTATTGGACGCGAAAAACAGCGTCAGATGAAAGGTATTGAGTTAATTGCTTCGGAAAATTTCGTAAGCGAACAAGTAATGGAAGCAATGGGTTCGGTGTTGACCAACAAATATGCCGAAGGCTATCCGGGTAAGCGTTATTATGGTGGTTGCGAGGTAGTTGACCAAAGCGAACAGATTGCTATTGACCGTCTGAAAGAGGTATTCGGAGCTGAATGGGCTAACGTTCAACCACACTCAGGCGCGCAGGCTAACGCTGCAGTGTTTTTGGCTTGCCTAAATCCGGGCGACAAATTTTTAGGCTTAAATTTATCACATGGCGGTCACCTTTCGCACGGCTCTTTGGTAAACAGTTCGGGAATTCTTTACAAACCATGCGAATATAACGTAAAAGAAGATACAGGCCGTGTTGATTACGACCAAATGGAAGAAGTGGCTTTGCGCGAACAACCAAAACTGATTGTTGGTGGTGGCTCAGCTTATTCACGCGAGTGGGATTACAAACGCATGCGCGAAATTGCGGATAAAGTAGGTGCTTTGTTGATGATTGACATGGCTCACCCTGCAGGTCTTATTGCAGCAGGTTTGCTCGAAAATCCTTTGAAATGGGCGCATATTGTAACTTCTACGACTCACAAAACATTGCGTGGACCTCGTGGTGGTATCATTTTATTAGGAAAAGATTTTCCAAATCCATGGGGCAAAACAACTCCAAAAGGTGAAATAAAAATGATGTCTGCCCTACTCGACTCGGCTGTATTCCCAGGAATTCAAGGTGGTCCACTCGAGCACGTTATTGCTGCTAAAGCCGTTGCTTTTGGCGAATGCCTTGATCCATCATACAAAGAATATCAAGCTCAGGTTCAAAAAAATGCTGCTGCATTGGCAAATGCATTAATTACTCGCGGATTTACAATTATTTCAGGAGGAACCGACAATCACTCAATGTTGGTAGATTTGCGTTCTAAATTCCCTGAACTGACAGGTAAAGTAGCCGAAAAAGCATTGGTTGAAGCAGATATTACTGTAAACAAAAACATGGTTCCATTTGATAGTCGTTCAGCTTTCCAAACTTCGGGTATTCGCCTTGGAACTCCTGCTATCACTACTCGTGGTGCAAAAGAAGATTTAATGGCAGAAATTGCTGAAATGATTGAAACAGTACTTTCAAATGTTGAAAATGAAGCTGTTATCACTTCAGTTCGCGAACGTGTGAATAGTACAATGGAAGCTTATCCGCTGTTTGCGTATTAGGCCCCTAACCCCTAAAGGGGAATAAGAAAACTACAAAACATGAAGCAATCTGCAAATAAAGTCATCCCTAATCCCTCTATTGAAGGGGTTGGGGAGGCTATTTTTGAACTATCAGAACATACCGATTCAACTGTTTTTTACGGTGTTAATAATGCTAATATTCAGTTGTTGAAAAATCTGCATCCCAATTTGCGATTAATGGCTCGTGGTCATATACTGAAATTTTCGGGAAGTGAAGTTGAACTTGAGCGGTTTGAAAAAGTAATAAAAAAAATTGAACAATATTCTCTTGATAACAATTCGTTATCAGAAGAAAATATCATTGAAATTGTAAAAGGTAGTGCTCCTAACGAAATTCGTTTCGATAATCTTATTTTGCACGGCATTAATGGAAAATCCATTATGGCACGCACTCCAAATCAACAAAAATTGGTTAAAGATTTCGAAACCAACGATTTGTTGTTTGCCATTGGTCCGGCAGGTTCGGGTAAAACCTATACAGCCATTGCGTTGGCAGTTCGCTCTTTGAAAAATAAAGAAATTAAAAAGATTATCCTCAGTCGTCCGGCTGTGGAAGCAGGCGAAAAACTTGGTTTCCTTCCCGGCGATATGAAGGAAAAGATTGATCCGTATTTGCAACCACTCTACGATGCTTTACAGGATATGATAACTCCTTTAAAATTAAAGGAATATATGGAAAATGGTACGATTCAGATTGCACCACTTGCTTTTATGCGTGGACGAACACTGAGCGATGCTGTAGTTATACTTGACGAAGCACAAAACACCACCACCATGCAAATCAAAATGTTCTTGACACGCATGGGCTTGAACACCAAAATGATAGTTACGGGCGATATGACACAAATTGACTTGCCTTATTCTCAAAAATCCGGATTAAAAGATGCTTTGGAAGTTTTGAAAAATGTAAAAGGCATTGCAAAAGTTGAATTTGATGTGAAAGATATTGTTAGACATAAATTGGTACAACGGATTGTGGAAGCGTATGCTGCCATCCAACCCCTTGAAGGTGGGAGTAAGAAAAAGCCATTTAAATCCTCCGATAAGGGATCAAATAAAAATGTTGAAAAGTAACATTGGGTACGAAAAATGGAAAATAAGTGGTGATATTGGGTACTAAAAATGGAAAATCGAAACATTGGATCGAAAAAATGCAATTTTACAAGCAGTATTGGGTCGAATAAATTCATTTTTTTGTTCAATATTGGGTCGAATAAATTAAAAAAGTATTATCTTTGTGCTGAATTTATATACAATTAACATTCAAGATGTACTACAAACGCAAGATAGATAACGATTTACTGGCATGGAAAGACGAAAGTAGACGTAAACCACTTTTACTTCGAGGTGCTCGACAAGTTGGAAAGTCGACAGCAGTGCGTGAATTATCAAAACACTTTGAGTATTTTGTTGAAATAAATTTTGATGATTTTAAAGAAATTCACAAACTATTTGAAGGTAATTTATTTCCAAAGGAAATTTGTCGAAATATTTCAGGTTTTGTAGATATTCCAATTATTCCAGGCAAAACGCTTTTGTTTTTTGATGAAATTCAAGCCTGTATTCCGGCAATATCATCACTTAGGTATTTTTACGAAAATTATCCTGAGTTACATTTAATTGCTGCTGGGTCGTTGTTAGAATTTGCATTGGAGGAGTTACCTTCGTATGGTGTAGGGCGTATTCGGTCGATGTTTGTATATCCATTTTCGTTTAACGAATTTGTGGCTGCAAAAGGAGATACAATTTTTTTAGAGCAAAAAATCAATACTTCACCTGAAAAACCATGGCACGAAGTTATTCATAATAAGGCAATTAATACACTAAAGCAGTATTTAATTATTGGTGGTTTGCCCGAAGTAGTTGCAACTTACATCGAAACAAACGATTATTTGCAAAGTCAAGCGGTTTTGGACGATTTAATATTATCGTTTAGAGTGGATTTTACTAAATACAAAAACAGAGTACCTTCAACAAGGATTTCGGAGGTTTTTAAAGCAATAGTAGATCAACAAGGCAGTAAATTTGTATACAAAAACATTGATAGTCAGGCGAATCACGCACAATTAAAAGAAGCAGTTGAATTATTAATAATGGCAGGATTGGTAATTCCGGTAACGCATAGCTCTGCAAATGGAATACCGTTGGGAGCTCAGATTGATAGTAAAAAAAGAAAATTATTGATATTTGACACCGGGATCTTTCAACGCTTGTTAGGCCTAAAAATATCAGACTTATTAATTGAAAATGAGTTTAACTTAATAAACAAAGGTTGCATTGCTGAACTTTTTGTTGGGCTCGAAATTTACAAATCGGGTAGTAGTTATATAACAAAAGATTTGTACTATTGGCACAGGGAAGTACCCAAAAGCAATGCAGAAGTAGATTATTTAATTCAAAAAGAGGAGGAAATTATCCCTATCGAAGTAAAATCTGGCTCAAAAGGATCGATGCAAAGCATGTATGTATTCTTGAATGAGAAGAAACTCAACAAAGGAATTCGCACTTCGCTTGAAAATTATGGAAAAATAGATAAAGTAGAAATATGGCCGCTGTATGCTGTTTCAGAAATATAAAAATCTAAATTAAATATATTAACTACTGATATGATTCAAATAGGAGAAAAAGTATACAAGTACAAGAAAGATGCCCTAAATCATTATAAGGGTATTTTAAATTCGTATAAATTTGGGGAATCCCTTAATGAAAAGGACTTTAATGATTTGATAGATTTAATAGAATACGACAACTCATTTTTAACGAATGAAATATTGGAGGATGATATTAATAATAAAGATGAAAAAGAAATTATTGATATAATAATTGAAAAAGTTCAGTTTAATACAAAGTGTTTTAAAGTAATTTATTCGGATTATTCATGGTGGCAGATTTCATATATTTATATGATTAATAGACCAAAAGAAAATCCGGATAGTTTATTTAATATTGCTTGTAGAGGCGCAATACAGAATGATATAAGAGATGTTAAAAAGAAATACTTCTTTCACAATTCAATAAAAGGTTTTGTAAAATGTCAGGAAACGAATCAGTTATCAAAGTGGGAAGAATTAGCTATAGACCATCGTCAACCTAATACATTCTCGGTTATAGTAGATAGATTTAAAGAGCTTAATAACATTGATGTAGCAAAAGTTGAATTTGAAATTAACGATGAAAATAAGATGGTATTTAAAGACAATGAATTATCATTAAAATTCAGAAACTATCATAAAGAAAAAGCCAATTTAAGAATAGTGCGTAAAGAATGTAATTTGAGCCGAACTGGTATGGCTAGGATTAAACGAACTAATAACGATTTAACGATAAAATAAACTTAATGAACTTTTTCCATTTATCTTAGAATAAAGAATTGATTATAATTGGCAATAAGTTACAGAAACAATAGTTTTATAATGCTAAAATAGCTATTTTTATTTATGAATAGAGACATATCAACATTTCTAAAGGATCATAAAACACAACCTAATTTTATTAATGATATCTTTGATATTGATCAAATAAACACAATACCTATTAAATCAGGAGTTTATTTATTAATCAGTGAGAAACAGAAATTTGTTTATCCTAACGGTTTATCAAAAGTTATATACATAGGAAAAGCTGTTAATTTAAAAAGTAGACTAAAAACTCATCATAGACACTCAAATGAGCTCAAAAATCTACCAAAAAATAAAAAAAATAGCGATTGGTTTTATAGTAGATATCAATATGTTGCAAAATTTGGTAGTAAAGTATATTGGTTTACTACAAGAGGTAAACAAGATTCCAAAAATCTCGAAAGTAAAATAATTGAACAATTTTACAATAAATATCTTTCATTGCCAGTAGGTAATGGTGCTTTTTCATTTAAAAAACAAAAAAAATAGAAATATGAACGCACTAACAAACACCGATTTCCATTTTGATGGACAAAAAAATGTGTATCACGGCAAAGTACGTGATGTGTACACAGTGAAAAACGACTTGCTGGTAATGGTTGCTACTGACCGTATATCAGCATTCGACGTGGTTTTACCAAAAGGAATTCCTTACAAAGGACAAATGTTGAACCAGATTGCAGCAAAATTTTTAGATGCAACGGCCGATATCGTTCCAAACTGGAAACTTGCCAGCCCCGACCCAATGGTAACTGTCGGACTTCGTTGCGAAGGATACCCTGTAGAAATGATTGTTCGCGGTTACCTGTGCGGAAGTGCTTGGAGAACTTACAAAAGTGGCATACGTGAAATTTGTGGCGTTAAAATTCCTGACGGTATGCGCGAAAACCAACGTTTCCCACAACCAATAATCACTCCTACTACAAAAGCTGAATATGGCCTGCACGACGAAGATATTACGCGTGAAGAAATCCTGAGCAAGGGTTTGGTGTCTGTGGAAGAATACGAAATACTTGAAAAATATACCATGGAGCTTTTTCTACGTGGAACTGAAATAGCAGCTAAACGTGGTCTGATTCTCGTTGACACCAAATATGAATTTGGTCGTCGTGACAGTAAAATTTATTTGATTGACGAAATTCATACGCCGGATTCTTCGCGCTACTTTTATGCCGATACCTATCAGAAACTTTTCGAAAAAGGCGAAGCCCAAAAACAACTTTCGAAAGAATTTGTTCGCGAATGGCTAATGGATAATGGTTTCCAGGGCAAAGAAGGTCAAAAAGTACCCGAAATGACCATCGAAATTGTAGCCGGAATAAGCGAACGTTATATCGAATTATTCGAAAATATTTCGGGAGAAAGCTTCGACAGAGCCGATGTAAGCAACATTACAGCTCGTATTGAGAAGAATGTTGTGGAATATTTGAAAACTGTTTAATTTTCAATAAAAACAATTCTCAATTTCCAATAAATTGATTTTCAGATAAATTATATTTTTTAGTAAAAAATATGGAATTGAAAATTGATAATTTGGAAATTAATTTCTTTTACATCCTTGCCAGTTCGGAAAAAAGCACTATCTTTGCACCGCCTTTGAAAAAAGACGTATCACTGGAGAGATGGCAGAGTGATCGATTGCAGCGGTCTTGAAAACCGCCGTACTGCAAGGTACCGGGGGTTTGAATCCCTCTCTCTCCGCCAAACAGCTAAGACAATTAGCGACAAAAAAGAGATAAACCCTACAAATTCAGTAATTTGTAGGGTTTTTTCTTTGTTATACGTTCCCACACAAAGGACAGAAAAAAGACAAAAATCGACCTACTTTATTTCCTAATTCATAGTTTTTAACAATCTATCGAAAGGGGAAGAAATGTTTCA
>Ga0247840_10007073_pt1 | contig 15767 bp, 16 predicted proteins | sample LaCruzMarch2015__FD_192404 | JGI IMG/M metagenome (GOLD analysis project Ga0247840, IMG submission 192404) | Freshwater microbial communities from meromictic Lake La Cruz, Castile-La Mancha, Spain - LaCruzMarch2015_17m | ecosystem: Environmental > Aquatic > Freshwater > Lake | place: Spain... | reverse complement strand
TCTCTTCAATACTGTAAGTCCTATGCTTCTTCGTTTTTCTCATTTCGTTCCTCCTAAAGAAAAACACTAATGTTTATTCTACACTAGTGTCTTTTTTTATCGTGTCCGTTTTGAGGATATACCTACTCATTGAACTCCTTTGTTTTATTCTAATTCTAATTTATGTTCTAATAACCACCAAGAGGCATATCCTAAACCTGCAATATAAACGACCATTCCTATGAATTGGATCATATAACTGACCCAGTTGATCGAATAACCGAAGTTGGTCAAGTAATCAAAGGGACCAGTGATAAACATTGGGTCTCCTGTAGAGAAGACGATGGCTGCCCCATGGAAGATGGCTAGGACTGAACTAAGGAGCCCACTGATAACCATATAGATAGCGATCCCTACGGGAACTTTATACTTTTTGATCAATGAAGTATTGATCAAAGTCATGACGAAGACCAATAATACTAAACTATAAATAGAATCGAGGATCGTAAGTGGTAAACCTACGAAGACAGATTGGATCACAGTCCATACAGCACCTGTATCCGTGATCATTTCAATTATGTCCATTAAAGCGAGATAATCTACAGACTTAAATGCCCCATTGGTCCAATAATAGATCAAACCAAAGATAAGCATAGAGATCCCAAATACAATTACCGTTAAGGTTGACCAAATAAAGCCTGTCACTACTTTCGCGATGATGGTGGTTGAAGTCTTCACTGGAAGGGTCAAAGTCAAATAACCTTCAGCTGAGAATAAACGTCTGTTGTATAGACGAATGATGGTTAGAAAGGTAATGACGAAAGTCGCTACACTGAAACCAAAGATACCTAAGAAAAGAATTGCGATCATCCATTCAACCCCAGAATTAACGATGAAGGGTCCTATTAGAGCGATGACCAAGAGGGCTGAATATACACTCAAGAAGTCTCTATAGGTGGATAATAGATCGTGTTTAATAGATTTAATTAACATCTGAAGACCTCCTTGAAGTATTCTTCTATGGATTTGCCTTGGGTTTGTCTGATCGTATCGACATCTTCAAACAAGACGACTTGTCCTTCTTTTAAGAAAACCACAGAATCAAAGATCTGTTCAATATCAGCGATCAAATGAGTTGAGATAAGGACTAAAGACTCAGGCGCATAATTCTCTAAGATGGTTTTTAAGATCAATTCACGAGCGGCAGGATCGACACCTCCGATGGGTTCATCCAAGATGTAGATCTTCGCATTACGACTCATAACGAGGGCCAATTGGAATTTTTCTTTCATTCCTTTCGACATCTTTTTTAAGGGTTGTTTAGGATCGAGATTAAGCTTCGCAAATAAGCTTCTCATCTTTTCCTCATCGAAGTCTTGATAAAGATCCTTGAAGATCTTGATGGCGCCTTCGGCGTTGGTCCAATTAGGTAAATAGTTACGATCTGGTAGATAAGATACCAATGATTTAGAGATCTCATTGACAGGGTTCCCATCGATGAGGACCTCTCCTTTATAATCTCTAAGTAGTCCGTTTAAGATCTTGATGAGGGTAGTCTTACCTGATCCATTAGGACCTAATAGGCCAATGATCTTTCCGGTCTGAAGGGAAAGGTTGACATTGATCAGGGCTGGTTTACCATCATAAGTCTTGGTTACATTTTTGATTTCAATCATGTGTTGTCTCCTTTCAATCGGTTTTTGACCGTGGTGATGATCGATTCTTGGCTCATATGTAATTCTAATAGGGTGTTGATGTAGGTGCTTGTGGCTTCATCAACGAGGTTCTGATGCAACTGAGCGATGGCTGCTTCGTCTTTGGTAATGTATCGTCCTATGGTTCGTTCACTACGAACCAAACCTTCTCGTTCAAGTTCACTGAGTGCTCTTTGAACGGTATTGGGATTGACTTGATAGACCAAGGCCAACTCTCTTACAGATTCTAAGAGCTGTCCTGGATTGAAAACGGAAGTCGCGATCTGTTTTTTGATCAAATTCATGATTTGAAGATAAATCGGTTGGGTATTTTGGAATGTATCCATGTTTCCTCCTTTGTATTACTGTATTAAGCACCTAATACAATAATACAATGAATAATTTAGAAGTCAAGCACATTTAAAAGAAAAACCAGCTAAGCTGGTTTATTCGTTTGTGTCTTCTTTATCTTCTTCTGTCTCAAGCAGTTGTGATTTGCCTACATCTAAGACAGAGACATCTTTAAGCTTCTTATTGATCTGACGGGTTCTTACACCTACCAACTTATCAAGTTCTTCACCGGTCTTGGTGAGCTTATCTTGAGCGCTTTGTAGGACATTACCGAATTCCTGGAACTCTGTTTTAACGGAAGATAGGATACTCCAAACTTCTCCACTTCTTTTCTGGATGGCCAAGGTCTTAAAGCCCATTTGAAGGCTATTAAGCAAGGCTGCCATCGTCGTAGGACCTGCGATGTTGATTTGATAATCTCGTTGAAGGGCTTCGATCATGCCTCCTCTTACGACTTCCGCATAGAGACCTTCTGTAGGTAGAAAGAGGATCCCGAATTCAGTGGTATAAGGAATCTTGATGTACTTGTCGTGGATGTCTTTAGCGAACTTACGGATATTGGCTTCTAATGCTTTTAAGTGGAAATCGACCAAGGTCTTATCTCCAGCATCATAGGCATCCATCAACTTAACGAAATCCTCAGTTGGGAATTTAGAATCGATAGGAAGCAAGACATGACCTCGTTCATCGCCTGGTAATTTAACGGCGAACTCAACGCGATCACGAGATCCAGGATAGGTAGCGGTATCTCTAAGGTATTGTTCAGGAGAAAGGATCTGTTCTAGGATGGCACCCAATTGGATCTCTCCTAAGATGCCTTTCGTCTTCACATTAGATAAGACTTTCTTAAGGTCTCCTACTTCTAGACCGATGTTCTTCATCTCACCTAAGCTCTTATAGACGGATTCTAGTTGTTCAGTGACTTGTTTAAAGGATTGAGAGATACGTTCTTCTAAGGTCTTTTGAAGCTTCTCATCGACGGTCATTCTCATCTCATCGAGTTTCTTACTGTTTTCTTCTTGAAGGAACTGGAGACGTTTCTCAACGGTCTCTCTGATTTGATTAAGTTTCTGTTCATTTTGGATCGCATGATTGTTGAGTAAGGTCTGGATCTGAAGTAAAGAATCAGATACAGTCTTATTAAGGCTTTGTTGATTGTTATGTAATAGACTGGTCAATTCAAACAAGCGCTTATCGATGACAGCGTTGGTGCTTTGATTGGATGTTACAAAGACATCGTTGAAGGTCTTGATGGTTCTTTGATTCTCATTGGCCAATTCATTTCTAAAGGATTTAAGATCCGTTGATAAAGAATCTTTTCGTTTCGTGAATAAAGATATAGTGATTAAAACGATAATGACAGCGAGTAATACAAGCGTTAAGATTTGTAAAGGATCCATAGGTACCTCTTCTATTGATATTAGTGTATCACTCAAAATGACTTTGGTGGTTTAAGTGTCCAAAAAAAGACCTTTTGATGATGGATGAGTTTATACAGAGCTAAAGCTAAGCAGATTAAGGAGCACTTATATGTGTGCTTTCAGTCTTGACTCAATTCCCGATGAGTTTGATGATGCTTATTTATGCTGGAGTCTTATCCTTTACCTATTTTAAGTTCAAGTAAGCAATCTTTTGATTTCTCTTAGATAAAGACATCATCTTCGATAAAGTATTGGTGGTGTCTTTTTTATTAGGTATGGTATGATACTTGTAAAATAGGGTAATCAATCTAAATATGGTTATAAACAGGAGACAGGTATGGATGGGAAAACAGCCCTTCGTTATGCACTGATCACTGGTGGACTCCTTTATCTTTATATAATTCTGCATCAGTTTTTGAATCAAGGAGAGACACCATTACTACATATGCTAATATCATTGGTTGTTTTTATGGTGATCATTTCTCCTGCGTTTATATTGAATGCTTTGGCTTATCGATATGATAGTCGGATCTTGACTTTATTGGCGGCGTTTAGTTATCTCAACACAGCTTTTAAATTCATCTTGACGATGTTATTGTTTATCGTTCCGGCTGGTTTATGTATGTATGCTTTTTTTAATCTAGAGAACTTCTATAAGATAAATAAAGCCAAAAAGAAAGCAGAGAAAGCTTCTAAGTCATTATAGATAGCTATAGTAAAATATATCGATCAAGTCTTTCTTTTCTACTTGTCATAGACAAAGAAAAGTTGTTAAATAAGGATTGTACAAAACGAAGAGATTAAGGGAGAACTATGAAAGATATGTATGGCTGTAAGCAGTGTCAAACGATTTGGGCAATCAAACATAAAGATAAGGCAACTTGTCCTCAATGTGGCTCAACAATGATCACATTGAAGATGACGGATGAGAAATGGGATGATCTATCAGAATCTGATCGTAGATCACACATCATCAAGATCCTTTCTGAAGACGCTGCGAAAGGTACCAAGTAAGATTTACCTAAAATGAATGGACTCATAAAACCACTTCAAACTAAGAAGTGGTTTTATTTATAATGGTCATTCACCTTATGAATAAGCACAGTTTTAATCCTTATTAGGCACATCTCATCCTACTTTTTTATGTTTCTTGTCCCGATAAACAGACTTCAATCGCACTTATATATGTTAATATAGTATATGTATTTAGTGGGGATAAAATTCTAATGAGCACCATGTTTATTTAGTTAAATTTGTGGTGTGAGATAGTGTAAAATAAGTCTCATATTATCTGTAATTTCAGTGCCGTATTTACCATAAGGAGGATTCCTATGAATGAATTGACACACTTGGATCAATTGGAAGCAGAAGCCATCTTCATCATGCGTGAAGTAGTGGCTGAATGCGAAAAACCAGTGATGCTTTATAGTATAGGTAAAGACAGTTCAGTCATGCTTCATTTAGCGCTGAAGGCCTTTTATCCTGAGAAACCTCCTTTTCCTTTTCTACATATCGATACGACCTGGAAGTTTAAAGAGATGATCGAATTTAGAGAAAAAGTAAAAGCTAAATATGGCATAGAGATCTTAGTTTATACGAATCAAGAAGGCTTAAAACAAGGCATCAATCCCTTTGATCATGGTTCATCCTATACAGACATTATGAAGACTGAGGCTTTGAAGATGGCTTTGGATCACTATGGATTTACAGCTGCTTTTGGTGGAGGAAGACGAGATGAAGAAAAGTCTCGTGCTAAAGAGAGGATCTTCTCGTTTAGAAATGCTGCCCATGCGTGGAATCCTAAGAATCAACGACCTGAAATGTGGAAACTCTTTAATACAAAGATAAACAAAGGCGAGTCCATGCGTGTCTTTCCTTTGTCCAATTGGACAGAGAAAGACATTTGGCAATACATCGCTCAAGAAAAGATAGAGATCGTTCCTTTGTATTTCGCTAAAGAAAGACCTGTGCTTTTTAGAGATGGAAACATCATCCTTGTCGATGATGATCGATTAAAGCTTAGACCTGGTGAAACCATAGAGATGAAGAAGGTAAGATTCAGAACCTTAGGTTGTTATCCTTTAACGGGTGGGGTCGAATCTGAAGCAGATACACTAGAAAGCATTACTGCTGAAGTATTAGGAGCTGTGTCTTCCGAAAGAACCAGTCGTGTCATCGATCATGAACAAGCAGGATCGATGGAGAAACGTAAACGCGAGGGGTACTTCTAATGAAAAGCTACTTGAAATTTATAACTTGTGGTAGCGTAGATGATGGGAAAAGCACTCTAATAGGTCATATGCTTTATGATGCGAAGTTGATCTATGCTGATCAAAAACGAAGCCTAGAATTGGATTCTAAAGCAGGATCTAGAGATGGAGAATTGGATTACTCCTTACTCTTAGATGGTCTTATGGCAGAGCGTGAACAAGGCATCACCATCGATGTTGCCTATCGTTATTTCAACACAGAGGAACGGTCGTTTATCGTCGCAGATACTCCTGGTCATGAACAATACACTCGTAATATGGCAGTAGGTGCTTCGTTTGCGGATCTGGCCATCATCTTAGTCGATGCGACCCAAGGGGTCTTATCTCAAACCAAAAGACATGTCTATATCTGTTCAATGATGGGGATAAAGCACTTCGTCTTGGCTGTCAATAAAATGGATCTTGTGTCTTATAGTGAAGATCGTTTTGAAGACATCAAACATGATTTCTTGCGTTTAATGGCGACCCATACGGTCCATTCTCTTCAAGCACTGCCTGTCAGTGCGACCTTAGGAGATAATGTTACTCATCGATCATTAAATATGCCTTGGTATAAAGGGGATCCTTTATTGACCTATTTAGAGAAGATCGATGTTTCAGAAGACATCAGTCAGTTGGGTTTTGTGTTGCCTGTTCAACGTGTTAGTCGACCCAATCAACGCTTCCGTGGCTTTCAAGGTCAAATCGAAACAGGTGAGATCCAAACGGGATCGATGATCACTGTCTTGCCTTCAAATGAAAGTGCGAAAGTAAAAGAAATCTATGTCGGAGATAAACAAGTTAAAATGGCCATTGCGGGTCAACCTGTTACCTTGACTTTAGATCGAGAAGTAGATATCTCTAGAGGATCTGTCTTATGTGTCGAGAAAGATCTTATCGCCTCTGATCTAATCACGGCGACCTTATTATGGATGGATGATAATGAACTGGTCACAGGACGTAATTATCTGATCCATGTGGGGACGAAAACACTACCTGCCATCGTAATGTCGATCAAATATAAAGTCGATATCCATACAGGGGCGCATATCGCAACTGATAAACTATTAAAAAATGAGATCGGTGTCGTCGAGATCTCTGTTTCAGAACCTTTGGTTTTCGATGTGTTCTCTCATCGAAGAGCTTTAGGCTCATTGATCTTGGTCGATAGGATCACTCATATGACTTCAGCGTGTGGTGCCATTGAGCGATCGATGAGAAGATCAACTGATGTCGCTTATCAAGCATCAGATATCACACGAGAGCTTCGTGCGACTCAAAAAGGTCAAAAACCTTTAACTTTATGGTTTACTGGTCTATCTGGTTCAGGAAAATCAACCTTGGCCAATGAAGTCGAAAAACGCTTGGTGGCTTTAGGTAAACATACGATGCTTTTAGATGGGGATAATGTAAGAAGGGGTCTTAATAAGAATCTTGGTTTTGAAGAAGCAGATCGTGTAGAAAACATCAGAAGGGTCGCAGAAGTCGCTAAGTTGATGAATGAGGCAGGATTGATTGTTTTAACTTCGTTTATATCGCCTTATGAAGAAGATAGACAAAACGCAAAGTCGATCATAGGCGATGCCTACATCGAGATCTATGTGAATACATCCCTAGAGATCTGTGAGAAAAGAGATCCTAAAGGACTTTATAAAAAGGCAAGAAACGGTGAGATCTTAAACTTCACAGGGATATCTAGTCCATATGAAGTACCACGTGATCCTCACTTGGTGACAGATTCTGGTACCTTAAGTATCGAAGCTTCCACAGATCAAGTAATGGAACTGATCTTAAAGATCTTGTAGAAGATAAAGAGAGCTCAAGATGAACCGTCAACGTTATCAAATCTTTAGACTGATTCGAATCTTGATCGATATGCTCATATTTATGGGATCTTTTTCGATAGGATTTTTAGAGCTCATAAACAATGATCAAGTCCAGATATCTTTGGTCTTGTTGATCTTTGGGACAGGAGCTTTTGTTCATGTGCTTGTTCAAGCCATTGAACGACTCTATAATGAGACCCTATTTATTAAGATCTATGATGAATATTCTAAGGTCATGTTGGCGACTTTCTTTTCTACTGTAACGGTGTATCTATGCTTTACAGCAACCTTGAGTCCTATACAGATGCTTATGCCTCTTCTTAAAAGCGCCTTATTGTTTCTAGTTCTACAAGTGATCTTATTGGTACTTAATCGTAAGATCATACGCACCTTCGTTCATATGGGCTTATTGCGCAATGAGATCGTTCTATGTGGAATCAATGCCTTATCTGCGGAGTATGTAACTACAGTAAGAGAGAATCTTCGTTTTGGTCATATCGTTAAACATATCTTAGGTAAAGCAGATCCACGTTATCCAGAGTTGATCTCAAGTGGATCGTATGATCAATTAGGATCATTATTGAGCTCTAATCCAGGTATCTCAGAAGTCGTCATTGCGATCGAAACAGAAGAATATGATCAACTACGTAGTCTTATAGAAGCCTGTGATAAAGGTGGAGTAAGAGCCTCGATCATTCCTGATTATCAACGTTATCTAACGAAGAATCTTCATTTTGACAGTATAGGTAATGTCTTGTTTATCAACACCAGCTCTACTCCTTTGGATTTCCTATTAAACAGGACCTTAAAAAGAGCGTTTGATTTTGTGTTCTCGTCGATGGTCCTTGTGGGTCTATCTTGGCTTTATTTACTACTGGCGATCTTGGTTAAACTAAGTTCTCCTGGACCTGTCTTTTATACACAAGAAAGAATAGGACTTCATAATAAACCTTTTACGATGATCAAGTTTAGATCGATGAGGATGGCCACTGGAGAAGAAGCGTGGAGTTCAAAGTCTGAAGCTCGTATAACGCCTTTAGGTCATATCCTACGTAAGACAAGTCTCGATGAGATACCTCAGTTTTATAATGTCTTAAAAGGGGATATGAGCGTTGTAGGACCTCGTCCAGAGCGTCCTAAATATGTCGAACAATTCAGTACTGAGATCCCTAAATATAGATTGAAACATCGTGTTAGACCTGGGATCACAGGCTTAGCTCAAATCAATGGTTATCGTGGTGATACCTCTGTCGATCAACGCATTAAGTATGATCTTTACTATATCGAAAACTGGAGCTTTACAATGGATCTTTTCGTTATCTTAAAAACGATCCTCTTTGGTTTTCTAAGTAAGAGCGAATCATGAAGCTATCGATCATTATTCCTGCCTATCAAGAAGAAAAAACAATTGCCTCAACCTTAAAAGCTTTGTTTATTGCCATCGATAAGGCACAGCTTGAACCAGAGATCTTTCTTGTTGATTCTTCACTTAATATGGCCACTCATGATGAAGCATTGCGTATCGCTGATGAAATGCATCATCCACTCACTGTCCTTAAACAGACCCAACAGACCTTCGCTGGAAAGGCTAGAAACATCGGCTCAAAAGCTGCTCAACATGAGCTTTTGGTGTTTATAGATGCGGGAGTTTATCTTGAAGAAGATTGGTTCATCAAGGTCTTAAAGGTCCATCATGAACAGCGTTGTGAACTGGTTTGGGGAAAGATCACTTACGATCCTAAAACAATCTTTGAACGCTCTTATTTACGTTCCTTTATGCGTGCTAACTATAGTAGAAGAGACACCAATAATTTTTTGATTACTAAATCTAAGTACTGGGAAATCGGTGGACTCAATGAACAGGTCCATTCTGGTGAAGATTTGGAATTCTTTACTAAATTAGATCGTTTAGAAATAAACGAAGGATATACAGATGCCCTTGCGTATTATCGTCATTTCCCTCAAAATACAAGAACCATTCTTAGAAAATGGATCTCGTTTACCACAGACAATGTGATGATTCATCAAGCACGTGCGAAGTTTATCTTCGTTGGTTTTGAGTTAGTGACCTTATTGGTGGTTCTCTTGATTGGGATAGTTGATCCTTTTAGTGGAATGCTTGCCTTAGTGATTTGGTTGGGTCTTCGTTTTATATTTCAAGTGATCGTTGCGAAAAGACCTTTTAAACACCTTGCGGAAATCCCATTAACCCTGTATCTTATACTTGTCTTTGATTTGACTCGTGCTTGTGGTTTAATCAAAGGAATAGGGCGTCTATTAAAAAACAATAAGGAAATTCATCGATGAATCAACGAAAAGTAAACCTATTTATGGTGGGTGCAGCTAAATGCGGGACCACTACGATCCATAAGATCCTCGCTCAACATCCAGACATCTATGCGGGACCCATCAAAGAACCTCATTTTTTCGTACGAGATGAATTCAAGCCTCATGAAGGATATCGAAAAAGAATCGCACTAAATGAAGCTACTTATTTAGAGAATTATGCAGGGGCGACCCAAGAGAAGTATTTAGTTGATTCGTCCGTTCATTATCTCTATTTCGAAAAAAGTGCTGCTGATATCAAAGCTTATAATCCTGAAGCGAAGATCATCATCGTCTTACGTCATCCTGTAGATAGAATCTACTCGCATTATAAGATGTTAAGAAAAGATGGGGTTACTCATATGAGTTTTGATCAATTCATCAAGAACCCTATCGATAACAATCAGATCGATCTGATTAAACAAGGATTCTATTCAGAGTCTATAAAACGTTATCTTTCTATCTTTGGGAAAGATAGGGTCTTGATCTTAAAGTTTGATCTCGTGAAGAATCAAGAAGCTTTAAAGAAGGTCTTGTCTGAATTCTTAGAGATCGCTCCTTTTGAGATTGAAAAAGCTGAACATGAAAACGCAGGAGGAATACCTAAAAATGAGTTCCTACGTTACCTACATATCGATTTCATAGGGACTAGATTTCTTAAACGAATACTACCTAAATCCAAGTTTAGATCGATGATCGGTTCTTGGGTCATGGGACATTTCTATAGCTCTAAACCTATGGATCCTATGATCAGAAAACAACTTGAAGAGATCTATACAAATGAACTACAAGATCTGAAAGACTTGGGATTTACTTTTGAGCGATAAAATGAGTTCATTAAAAATACAAAGAAAACTTAAATCGACAAAAAATACCTTTATCTTATTGAGCTTTCTTTTAATATCGATCTTATCAATAGGTATAACTCCTGAATTATCAAAAGCTCGATATGAATTGGTGTATGAGTTTGGGCCTCTATTGAAAGGTGTTCCTATACAAGACATCCAAGCGATATTGATCCCTCTTCGTTTTGAATTGCTCAATTCTGAAGATTCAGATGCTTATTTGATGATTTCACCCAATGAAGAAGATTTCATCTTGCTACGTTTTAGAAGCGATGAACCTAAAGAGAGCGAGTTATCTCAAGAAATCTCATCTAAGGTCATCCTTCGTTTTAAAGAAGAAGTAGACATCTTCTATAGGACTCAGATCTTTCTCACTCAACAAATAAGAGAAAAATATATTGAATCCTTAAGACAGATCGAAGCACTTAATCAAAGTATCCCAGCTGAAGAACTTATATTGATTCAAGATTATCGATCTAGACAAAGCTTGGCTGTCCTACAACGACGTATTGAGAATTACAAATTCCGAATTGATAATTATAAAGCCATCAATGAGCTCATCCAAGCAAAGATTCAAACTGAGAGCGTAATTTTTCACGTGGAAGATCGATGGATCACCCTAGCGATCAGTACGATAGGCTTACTTGTCTTAGGGTCCCTACTTAATGTGATGATCATTCTTAGATTAAGAAAAGGATGGAAAGCACGATGATAAGAGGATGGTTTATAAAGATCTTTGATCAACGACACATCGATCTAATAGATGATGTGGTTGTTTTTATCTTGTTGAGTACTTTTATGGCCTTCTCTGGTATTGCTCTATTAAAAGTCTTAGTCTTAGGTTTAAGTTTAATTTATGTCCTCTCAACGAAGAAATTCTCATTGGCACCTCATTGGATCGCACTTACAGCTTTGATCTGTTTAAACTTGATCCTACATATCAGTAGTCCTTATCTTGATATGATCATCGATGAAACACTTAATCGATTTGCCTTGTTTCTATTGGTGAGTGGCCTTATCTATCTTATCTATGCGGATCCTTATAAAGCCAAACTCAATTCACTAAAACTTGGGATGATGATCCTTATTGATTTTGGTTTGGTCTTTATGATGTTTGTTCCTATGGTTTGGGTCAATGGGCGAATTGTCTTGGCGAGATTTGGTGGAAATGCGATCTTTGGATTGGTTTATGTGAGTTCTAATCTATTGGCCTTTTATGGTTTCTGTGCTCATGTATTGATGGATTGGTTGTCTGAACATAAAACGAAACCACTAGATTTCTCTATACCTTGGGTCAAGATGCTTGGCCATGGGATCTTCTTTGGATTTGGGGTATTGACCCAATCGAGAGGTTACTATATCTATCTTGGCTTATGGATCTTAATTGCGATCATAAGAAAGATCTTAACGAAGAGACCGCTTAAGGATTGGCTAGGTTTGGCTAAAAATCTAGGCTTGGTTATGATCCTCGTCGGTGGTCTTATCTTGATCCTAAGATCGATTCCTCAAGTTACCACCATGATCAATAGTTGGGCTTCTAATTATAGATTGCTTTCCATTGAAGGAAGATTCATCTCGTTGATAAAGTTTGTATTCACAGAATCTCCATTGATCGATGCCTCTACTTTAGAACGCATAAGTCTATTCAATTCAGCCTGGATCTTATTTCTTCGTCAACCTTTTATAGGGATAGGATTAGGCGCCTTTTCAGGCTATGCAGCGTCTTTATTAAACGAAGGTGTATTTATACTCAACACCAGTTATTCTCACGTAGAAGTGATGGAAATGCTCTCATCGGTAGGATTATTAGGGACTGCATTGTATTACTTCTCTTATAAAGATCTACTTAAGGTAAGAAAGTTCAATTTAACTTTAGGGATCTTTCTTATTCTATCTTTAGGATCAGGATTTATCTTTAGGATCTTCTATGAGAAGCTCATATGGTGGGTCTTAATGAGTCTGATTGCTTTGGTTATCTTAGGAGGCAGCCATGAAGAAAAATAGAGGTTTGATGGGGCTTCTTATTATGATCTTACTTATAACGATTACAGCGCTTATTCCACCTTATCTTTATCAAAGAAACAGTTGGATGGTGTATTTTCAATACAGTAATACAGTTTCAGGGACTGATGTGTTGAGTGGAGATGCTGTAGAATTACGTAAGCTCTTTATCCAAGTTGGAGGCAAAGATGTCTCTACAGTCAAGGTGTCGATTCACTCCAATACCTTAATAGGGGTAGAGATCCAATCTCAAGATAGACAATCTGAATCTGAGATCATCATAATGACAAATAAAGTCATCGCTCAAATGAATGAAAACTTCCTAAAAGAAATCGAAACTTTAAAAGAGTTCTATCAAGCTCAACTCGATCAAAGCACGAGTGCTTTGATTAGCTTAGAAGCACTATTGACTCCTGAATTAAAATGGGAAGATAAGGATTATCTTAAAGCTAAACAAGACAATTATAATGCGAAGATCAATTTGATCATCGTCGATCAAGCCAGTCAAAGCTTTGATTCTTATTTAAGGGTAGTATCTAGAATTAGGCTTGTCTCAAAGAGTATTCAAGGGGCCTTATGGGCTGTAGATCTTGTCTTAGGCTTAGTCTTGGTGCTTATGCTTAGTGTTAGGAAGCATCATGAATGAGGCCTTAGTATCCATCATCATGCCTGTGTATAATCGTTCATCCATCATAGCTTCATCGATCCAATCGATCTTGAACCAAAGCTATACCTTTTGGGAACTTATTGTTGCGGATGATGGATCCAGTGATGGGAGTGCTCAATACATACGAGACACTTTTAAGGATGAACGTATCAAAGTACTAGAGTTAACTCATCAAGGTGTCGCAATGACACGCAATGAGGCCCTTAAACATAGCCAAGGCTCATATATATGTTTCTTAGATTCAGATGATCAATGGCCTGAAAATAAACTAGAACTTCAACTAGAAGTCATGAATAAAACTCAGGCAGAGCTTAGTATTGGATACTTTATTGATCGAAGTGGTCCTAATGATCCTTCACCTATCCTAAGGATTTGTCCTTCAGAGATTACCTTAGAAGGTCTTTTGGTGGATAACTGTGTTCTATTACAGACCTTGATGGCTAAACGAAGCATGATCAAGGATCTTGTCTTTGAAGTAGCTCATCATGAGGATTATCGATTGGCGCTTAGTTTGATTCAAAAAGGAGTTCATTTTGAAGTTATACCTGAAGTCTTAGCGTATCGTTTACGTCATAAGAAATCCTTAACTTCCAATAAACTAAAATCAGCCTTATGGCGTTTTGAGATCTATCGTGATCAACTTAAGTTTTCTTGGGTAAAGTCTTGTGTGGTTTTATTTAAATATATGTGGTGTTCACTTACGAAACATAGGTCCATTAAATGAAGATCCTTCATCTGATCCACGGCCTTCAAATCGGAGGTATCGCAGCCTTAGTGGTCGATCTGTGTATTGAGAACCAAGGAGATGAGATCAAGCTCATCGCCCTTACACGAGATCCTAGTTCTGAAGTCGAGAAGAGATATCCTTCTTGTTTTAAGACAGGGGGCTTGAATTATACTTGTCTCTATAAACCTCAAGGCAAGGGTTTACTTCAAGCAGGACGTAAACTAAGAAAAGAATTACTTAAATTTAAACCCGAGATCTTAGTGGTTCATCATGAGCACGTACTACCTCTCGCATTTTATGCGAGTTTTGGTTTACCACTGATCAAGATCCAAGTGATCCATAGTCAACACTTGGATATGATTAGACTTCATCGATCCCTAGGAAAGATCTTTTATAAGAAGTATGTCTTTGTCTCTGAAGCAGCTCGTTTAAATGGGATAGAAGTATTAAGAATGCCTTCGTCTATGACACTTACGATTCCTAATGGGATCCCTGTGAAGAACTTTGGGCCTTCTAGTGATCAAGTAAGACCTAAATTCCTATTTGTGGGTAGATTGACTCAACAAAAGAATTTAAATGGCCTATTAGATCGATATGAACGTTATTGTGAGCTCACAAGCACTCCTTTAAGCTTATCCTTAGTTGGGAAAGGTGAAGAAGAATCACTATTAAAAGAAGAGATCATTAAACGACACTTAAGCGACAAAGTATTTCTTTATGATGCCCAAGGATCCATCGTCGATGTATATCGTACTCATACGATCTTTCTTTTGCCTTCTCATTATGAAGGTACTCCTATGGTGATACTAGAAGCCATGGCTTGTGGTTTGGTGGTGATCGCCAATGATGTGGGTGGTATAGCGGCCATGATCGATAGAGGTACAGATGGCTTTGTGTGTGATCCACAAGATATCGAAGGCTTTGCGAAGACGATGCTGAAATGTGCTGAGAATGAGTCTTTATCGAAACAGATCTCACTAAATGCCTTAAAACGAGCTCAATCGACAGATATCTCAAAAGTTGCTTTACGATACCATCAGTTGTTTTCTGAACTGATATTAGAGAAGTCCAATGAACACTGAGATAAGAACACTACTCGAGATCCTTAAAGGATCCTTGAATCAAGATCATCTAGAGCTAAATGAAGTTGATATTGAGAAGTTCGCTAAAACAGCTCATCTTCATCGACTATCGGCCTTGTGTTATCATGCCTTGCTGAATCAAGAGCTTTCTCATAAAGAATCCTTATTAGAGTGTCTTAGACAAGACCATTTCGATGAGGCAAGACGTCATGTCCAACAAGCACAAGCTCAAAAAGAACTTAGTTTGATATGTGATGATCTTAAGATGCCTTATCTTTTCTTTAAAGGACTCCAATTCGCTCAGTATTATCCTCACGCTTATCTTAGATCGATGAGTGATCTTGATCTATTGATCAAAGAGGAAGATCGAGATAAACTAAACGCTTACTTGATCAAAGACAAGTATGTCTTGATGAGTAAACAACTCAACGAATGGATCTATAAGAAAGGTCCTATCGTAGTAGAAGTTCATACACAACTTCTTCATCCAAGTGATGTGAATGCCTTGGTGTCAGACTATTTTAGTAAAGTCCTAAAACAGAACCTTATCGACAAGGGCAACTATTCCTTATCTAATGAACATCATTTCGTGTATGCCTT
>Ga0247840_10007071_pt1 | contig 15769 bp, 17 predicted proteins | sample LaCruzMarch2015__FD_192404 | JGI IMG/M metagenome (GOLD analysis project Ga0247840, IMG submission 192404) | Freshwater microbial communities from meromictic Lake La Cruz, Castile-La Mancha, Spain - LaCruzMarch2015_17m | ecosystem: Environmental > Aquatic > Freshwater > Lake | place: Spain... | reverse complement strand
TGTGATCGGGGAAGGGATGATCCCGAAGGTGACATCGGTCATACGGGCTGTCGAGAACGGCGTCCGGTATGCGCATATTATCAACGGCAACGTGGAGCACAACCTCATCCTTGAGCTTTTCACCCGTGATGGGGTGGGGACGATGATCTCCGTAAAATAATTAGTGGAATTGATACAAGTTACTCATTGGTAATTAGCAATTTTTATTTCCATGACGACAGGCAGGCACAGGTAAAAACGGGGTGTGGAAACACGGTCCGGAACTGGATAGTTTGAAACCGTGGCGAGCTGGTGCTGACACGGGTTGTTGACCCGGACACAGCATCTTGCACCGATAATCAGAAGTTCCGGTATGAATGTTTCTGTTTTCGCTCATCCAAAACTGATCCACCCGGTTCAACCGCGAACCGTCCACTACCGACGGCAACGTGACCGATCCCATCAGCTGCGCCGTCATCGCTGCTGTGAAGATATCTTACAAACCCACCTGGCATCAGGCTGGCAATCGGGGTGAGCCCTCCACTCTGCGTTGAAATTTTTTTGAAGTGTTCTAATTTTACTTTTACGAGAGGACTAACCCACGCGGCGAGTGGCAATCTGAGATGAGCGTCAGATCCCCCGGTCCCTGAAAGCGGACAGATCCAAAAAAAAAGAGTTTTTTTGCGTTGGCGCATGCTTCAGGTTATCGCTTCAATCCGTTTCCCTCCAAACAGCGCCAAATAGGATCATTTTCAGCTCGTTAAATCGCCCCTTTTCCCCAGAAACCGATGGTATTGGGTTATTTCGAAAATCATGGGTTTCAATCGCGGTTTTTTGCGAAATGAATCCGGACTATTCGGTAATCGGAACCCGGATTGGGCTTATTTCACTTACCCTCCCTGGCAGTGAATCTGGGGAAATGATAGTACTCGGACAGATCCAAAAAAAAGAGTTTTTTTGCGTTGGCGCATGCTTCAGGTCATCTCTTCAATCTGTTTTCCTCCAAACAGCGCCAAATAGGATCATTTTCAGCTCGTTAAATCGCCCTGTTTCGCCAGAAACTGATTATATGAGGTTATTTCTAAAATTATGGGTTTCAATCGCGGTTTTTTGCGAAATGAATCCGGACTATTCGGCAAACGGAGCCCGAATTGGGCTTATTTCACTTACCCTCCCTGGCAGTGAATCTGGGGAAATGATAGTGCCCGGACCGATCTAAAAAAAAGAGTTTTTTTGCGTTGGCGCATGCTTCAGGTCATCTCTTCAATCTGTTTTCCTCCAAACAGCGCCAAATAGGATCATTTTCAGCTCGTTAAATCGCCCTGTTTCGCCAGAAACTGATTATATGAGGTTATTTCTAAAATTATGGGTTTCAATCGCGGTTTTTTGCGAAATGAATCCGGACTATTCGGCAAACGGAGCCCGAATTGGGCTTATTTCACTTACCCCCCCTGGCAGTGAATCTGTGGAAATGATAGTACTCGGACAGATCCAAAAAAAAGAGTTTTTTTGCGTTGGCGCATGCTTCAGGTCATCTCTTCAATCCGTTTCCCTCCAAACAGCGCCAAATAGGATCATTTTCAGCTCGTTAAATCGCCCTGTTTCTCCAGAAACCTATGGTGTGAGGTTATTTTTAAAATCATGGATTTCAATCGCGGTTTTTTGCGAAATGAATCCGGACTATTCGGCAAACGGAGCCCAAATTAAGCCCGGATTACCGTGGGTGCCAGGTGCAGGAAAGGAGGGGAGATAAGGGGAACGTACCTTATCCCCTCGCCTGAGCCATAAACGGACAGATGAATCCGGTACCCGGTGAAGGTGTCCTGTTCGCAATCTCCTGTGGGACCTGGGCAGGACCAGGAGGTGGAATCGTTTTCTGTGCGGTATCCTCTCCGGATCCTGTGATGACCGTCCCGTCGCAACGGATCTCAACGATGGCTTCATCGTAAATCCGGTGATATGCCCAGATCCCATGCGGTGACAGTACCCAGAGCTCGCGGTATGCGACAACGGTCTGCGGGATCTTACGGAGCCGCAGGATCTCCCGGCGGTATTGTGCCGTCAGATCCCGGAGATCACGAATGTTGGAACGGCTCCGTTTTACTTTGACGAATACGACAACGTATGCGCAAAAAATAGTGAAGTCGACAAGATCCTCACCCGCATAAAGTTTATCCATTACGGTCCCTCTCTCTGATCCAACTTCGCGGGCTTCCTCTATTGCCCGGTTGGGTTGCGGTCCCCGGGTCATACGCGCTCACCCTCTTGTGCGGAACGAACCGGTACAGCTGACCCGGCATGGGTCTGCATTCCTTTGAGTTCCCGTTTGATCGACCGCGTCCGGATGCGGACAATATCGAAATGGCGGGGGGTCTTTCGTCCGGAAATCCGGTGAAGTTTGTCGCCACGTGTGCGAATTCCCCGCATAATGACATGCGATGCCCGGAAGAGCGGAATGTCCCGGTCGATCATTTTCAGTCGCCGGGGCATCAGGTCCGCCCCTGCTCTTCAAGCTCGGTAAGCCGGTGATTGAGGTGTTCGATCTTCTTGTTCATCCGCGCATAGATCCGGTCCTGGCGCTCAGCAAAAGTGAAGATCTGATCCCCTACACTCTCCGGGCTTTTGGCAGCAGCTGTCATTCCCTCTCCTCCATCCCGGTTTCCGGCTGCTCTGTCGCGGGTGACTCCTTGCACAGTTTGAGATCGTCAATCCAGCGTTCGGAATCTCCCATTGAGTGTTTGAAATCATTAATCCGGTGTTGGGGATCTTCAATTGGATATTCGGGATCTTCAATCCGGCATTCGGGATCGTTAACCCGGCATGTGATCTCTTCAATTGGGCAAAGGAGTTCGTCAATCCGGCGTTCTGGAATTCCAAGCGTGTGTTCAAGATCTCTAATACGGAGTTCGGACACTGCAATTGAGCATCCGAGATCATTAAACTGGTGTTCGATCTCATCAATTACGTCTTCAAAATCATTAGTCCGGCGTTCAGGATCTTCCATTGTACATTCAAGATCGTAAATCCGGCGTTCTGAATCTCCAATTGAGCACTTAAGATCTTTAATCTGGCATTCAAGGTCCCTGACTTTGCAGAACGTGGCATTATACATCTGGTCCTGCTGTTCATTGGGGGATCTGAAAAATTCCCGGATATCATCTTCTCGTTCGATATATGCTTCTCCGGCATCCGTGGAGGGGAGATCCCGCCCAGTCCGTTTCCGGGTGGTGCTCTTCGATGCCCGTTCCTGCCCGGTACCCGGTCCACAAAGCCCGCGAGCCCGCGTACCCTTCCGGTGCGCTTTGTCTCCCGGTTGTACATTCTGTTCATGGGTGTTCTCATGTCCGGCTTTGGCAGCACCGGACGCTGCGGCATCCCGTTTGGACACCTCGCGGGAAGGTCCGGCAACGCCTTCGCTTCTCCGATCTGAAATCCCGAAGGATTCCGTTGTTGTGTTTTTCTGTTCGTTTGTTTTCATGGTTGATCGCATCTTAAAATTTTTGTTGCTGACTGCAATTCCTGCGGGAGACCCTACGCTCCGCATCGTTTTTAAAAACGCCGGTTCCAGGCTGCCCGGGTAGATCCGAATCTTTTGTCCGGTCGAAGAAACCCTGCGGGTATGTAGCAGGTGACCTGTTGGACCGTTGGCACAAAAATTACCCGATCACCGGTGAAACCAGCGTTTACTGACGATTACCAAAAAAGGTAAAGAGCGAAAAGACTGGGGCGTGACCGCTCGTTAACCGGTACCGCTTCCCCGCATTCAATAAATCTTTTGATCCAGTTACTACAATGATCTTTCTGATTCCGGCACTCTCCTGTAGTGATGGCATACACGGGTGGATTGCAGTTCCGACCTTTGCAATGACGGCGTGTGAAATCCCCTTTAGCCTCGTTCCCAGTCGTGCGATAGATTCTCTGAACATTGTATGATCCAACTCTGGACTCACGATATATTAAAGAGATGGATAACTACGAAAATTTTCGAAGTCATTCGCTGAGTTTTGATGGAATCCGGGGATTGATTGAACCCGGTTTGGATACGAACCCGGAATAGGGATCTGATCGCGGCGCGGGTGTGAATCAAATACCGCTTTTACGGGTAGATTTTCCACAAAAACGTAATTGGGGGATGGAGGGTGCCGCACTGTGCTGCAATTATGGTGTTTTTGGAAAACAATCGGGAACCCGGAAGTGCTGTCAGATAGTATTTTTTTAACCTGGCCGAAATTTTTTATATACCCCTCTATCTATTTCCCAATATACATTACACCTGACAGGTTTTTGAAATCCATATCACCCGTGCAAATCGTAAGCCCGTGCGCCTCCGCCGTTGCATAGATGATACGGTCCGCTATGCCGCCGGGAAACTCTTTTTTGGCATATATCCCGGCTCGTATTGCGATGGTCGGGGTGATCGGTAAAACCTGGCTTATCCGCATGATTTTACCGGTTGCTGCATGTCCGCCAGCAGCATTTTTTCTCCGTGCGAATGAGGTCATGACTTCCGTTAAGGAGATTATCGAGGTATGAATCAGTTCACCCTCATCAAATATCTCAACAACTTCTTTACAGTAGTGGTCGAAATACTCAATCCACGCCCACGTATCAATAAGGTACCCGGTTCGGGTCATCGTCCTCCCTTACAAACGGACCTATTCCGGGAAATGCGCCTGCCATCGAGGGTTCGTTGCGCCTCCACATGCGGTATAGGAAATCAACCACATCGTTATAAGTAGTGAGATTCTCAGCTTGCTTCACATGGTCCAACTTATCTTTCGCAAGTTTCGAGAACTGGACCGGGGCCCGGGTATCCCCGTTGTGTGTGGGTTTGTGCACATCGATTGATCTACCCTCACGTTTCTTTTTCATCTTTGTGGCTGGCATAGTAATATGTATACAGTATACATCAATGAATGTTTTATCCTCACATGGGATCCATAAGAATATCTGACACCCTGAACTCAGTTTGTAGCATTTAACCGGCTAACCCTCGCAAACTAGGTAAAATAATACGATACAATTTCAGCCGATCTTTTTACACAACCAATACTTTACTAAAAAAAAGTAAAGACGCGGTGCAGATGATCCGTTCTAAAGATTTAATGTAACTGTCCAGCCGGACTCTTGAGCTGCATGAAAGATGCGAGTGAGCGGATAGCTGCCGAAAAGGCAGTGGGGTTCCAGGATGTTCTTCCAGTCTTATCATGAACTGTTGGAGTACCGGATTACGATACCATGTGTGGTTGAAGTGCAGGGGATGCAGGTAGATGCAGCAGTGGATTCTTTTAATTATTACCAATCAATAGTATTATTGCGTTAATCACTTATTACACCAGAGGAGATCGCCATGCCCGAGGTTATACTTAGAGTCCCCAATGATATTGTGGATGCGATCCGTCTTCCACCGGATGATATCCATGCCGAGTTGCTATAAAGAGCTGGCACTTGCCCTCTATAAACGTGGGATCTTATCCTCAGGTAAATCCTGTGCGCTTGCCGGTCTTTCCAGATGGGAATGGATAGAATTATTAGGGCAAAGGAAGATCCCCCGTCACTACACTGCCGGCGACCTTGAGAAGGACCGTGCCCATGTCAAACGTTGTCAGTGACACCTCCCCTTTGATTCACCTGGCGGCTATCGGGCGCCTCTCTCTTTTACGAGAGTATTATCATTCCATCATTATACCGACCGCAGTCTGGCGGGAAGTAGTGGAGCAGGGTGGAGACCGGGAAGGGGCAAAGGAGATCCAAACTGCCCGTGCCGAGGGATGGATTACTGTTGCGTCGCCAAAGAATGCTGCACGTAACACCGCAACCCCTCCTGCTTATACCGGTGTTACGGCTCCGGACGGTTTCCCGCCGGGAGATGCGGTTCCGGTAGTTTCACGGATGACGAGCGAAACCTGAAAAATCCTCCTTTTTGCACCAAGCGGGAGATCAGGGTATTCGAGGTAATTACCCCGGCAACCGTGCCTCATCAACAGGAAGTTTCAGCTTGCAGGATAAACCCCTTATTTATTAACCCTGCACACGTAATTTTATATTAATGACCGGTGAAGGTAACATATATGGAGGCATCGAGAGCGGTTGAAAATAAGATGCATACGATTCGTATCATTGTAGATCACCTCGAATCGTTGCCTGATGTGGCTCAGTTAGAAGTACTTGATTTTGTAGAATTTTTACAAACCCGTCAAATGCACTATGAAGAAAGAAGAGCAGATGATAAATCATGGTGTAATTTCTCACTTGCATCAGCGATGAGAGGAATGGAAGATGAGGATACCTCCTACACATCTGCCGATATAATCGAGCCCCGCACATGATCCGTGAAGGGCAGATTATTCTTTTAAATTTCCCACAAACAGAACCGGTTTTTTAGGAAACTGCGCCCGGCACTCGTGCTGAGATCACTGCCCGGTTCTTATGATGACTGGCTTATCTGTATGATTACGACACGCTTATATCATGAAAATGCCGGAATCGATGAAGTGATAAAAAAGACAGATCCAGATTTTTCTCATACCGGGTTAAAGTCTACGAGCCTTATCCGTGTTACCCGTATTGCTGTTGTATCAACAAGTATTTTTGAGGGTGTAATAGGAAGCATTCCGCATTCACGTCTTTTACAGATTCGCGCACGGATATGTCAGTGGATATCTGATGAACACATCTATGAGGCTTCGCATCAGGTCTGATTCATGAAAAACCAGGGAAAATTCAGGTATTCAAAAAGACCATGGGGGCTCCCGTTGTCCCGCAATCGATTCCATTCGAGCGGTCAAGAGTGACAGCCAATAGCCAGGTGATGGCTTCCCCCATGTCCTATGTGGGAGAGGGCGAGTACGGTCACTTGCATCTGGGCATCGACCGGATTACTGTTCACTACTGTATCATGGTTTTCTGTTACAGTGACCGATTACCATAACAATTTTTAGGGCATGCAGGTAAACAGTAACTATGGATCTCAGCACACTGCTCTCGATCATCCGGGACGGGAAGTCCGGGCACGCTGAATTCAAACGCGAGCCGACAAAAACACTCCAGAAAGAGATCGCCTCATTTGCGAATGCTGATGGGGGGCACATCCTCATAGGGGTGAACGATCAGGGAGCAGTCATTGGAACTGACCGGAAGCTGGCACAGGAATCATTAGCTTCTGCACTCCAGTCAATCATCCCCCCGCCGGCGATTTCCACCACGACATTTACCATCGAGGGAAAGGAAATTTTTGTTATAACCGTAAAAAAAGGTGAATACCTCTGTTCGGTTGGCGGGGTAGTATACATACGGATCGGAACCGGAGTCCGCCTGCTCTCCATACAGGAAGTGCTCATGCGTGCATCAGAACTCGGGACGGTGAACTGGGACCAGGCTCCTCTTGCACCTGTGAGCGAGGCAAAAAAAGAATACATAGACTGGTTCTTTCTGCGAGTCAGCGAGAGCAGGGGCAAGACTGTCGGAAAAAATGACCGTGACCGGTATCTCCGGAGCACAAAAGCAGTAAAGGAGGGAAAACTCACGAACGCAGGCGTCCTCTTCTTCACGGATGCAACAGAGTCTCTCCCCCAGGCACGGATACGACTCGTTGCCATGGAGCAGGACACACCGCAATGGAATAAGGAGTTTGCGGGTCCAGTCTGGCGGAGCATCAATGCTGCGGTTGCAGCACTATTAATGGAGATACGGAAGATCGATGTGGTATCCGGAACCCGCCGGATCAAACTGGAGGAATACCCGCCACGGGCGATCCGGGAAGCACTCATCAATGCGGTGGCGCACCGGAACTACACGATCGAGGCAGATATCCGGATCTTTCTCTACCCGGACCGGCTCATCATCCGGAACCCCGGCAGCCTTCTGCCCGGAGTGGATCTCAACGATCCTGAGCACATACCCCGCAATCCAGCGCTCTGCAATCTTCTCCATGATACCGGATACATCGAGCGAAATGGATTGGGGATCCGGCTCATCCGCGAGACTACACAAGCACATGGGCTCTGCACAGTAGATTTTGTCACATCCCCGGGCAAATTCGAAGTCGTATTCTGGAAGAAACCCCGTACCGATATTAACGGCATCGACAAGAGGATTTTATCCCTCATCACGACTCCGAAAAAGTCTGGCGAGATCGCACGAGAGACAAACATCGCCAAAGTATCTGTCCTCCGACGGCTCAAGGTGCTTGACCAGTTCGGGCTCATAAAAAAGACCGGAGAAGGTCCACAGACCCGGTATGTGTTGCGCTCCGGTGATCTGATCCTGAAGAATGATGCAGGAGATCTGTGATGATTCCGGGGGGATATCGTACCCCGCAACGTGTTCCTACGAGTACAGCGTTTCAGTCAGCCTACACCTGCGACCGCCATGAGCTCGTGATCGATCCCCATGAGCGGTTGGCACCAGCGATCTCCTTCATCCGGGCATCGACCGGATTATTGTTCACTACTGTATCACGGTTTTCTGTTACAGTAACCAATTACTGTAACAATTTTTATGGCATACAGGTAAACAGTAACTCTTCCCAGCGGTGGATGAAGTGGATTACGCGATCGAAAAAAGATGTAAAAATGGAAAGGGTATGCGAACGTTCCCGCGTTGCCGATCCCGATTGCAGGGGAAACGACCTGCCGATCGCATATTCTTCATACATTTGAACACCGGGGCACCGTGTACGCGTAACAGAGCGGTCACGAACCCGGTCTGCCGACCGAATCGCTCATAAACCGGAACGCTCCATTCGGCACGGCGATCTCGAACCGGGCGCCTTTTCCCGGTACACCGTTCTCGGCGATCGTGATGCCGGTGATTGCCAGGATCTCCTGTGAAAGGAACAGCCCGAGCCCGGTATTCTTCCCGAAACCCCGTAAAAAGAGGCTTTCTTTGTCCTCATCCGTAATCCCCACGCCGTCATCCTCGCATACAAGGGTAAGACCCCGGTCTGATACCTTTGATAAAATCCGGATGGTCTTCATCTGGTCACCGCCATAACGGAGTGCATTGTCGATCAGGTTGTAGAACACCTTTAAAAAGAGTGGATCGGCATACACCTCAGGATCAGCGGGATCCGGTTCGATGCGGACTGTCCGCATGGGAAGTGCGACCATCACTTTATTGATGCATTCGTTCACGTTCTGCCATGTGGGAGCTGCGACACCCAGGTCCTTGTAATCGCGGGTGAACGTGATCTGCTGCTCGATCGTATTTGCGGCTTGCTGCTCTTTGTTGATGAACCCTAAGAGTGCTTCCGGTTTGTCAATAGCATCACGCGAGAGCTTGATATACCCCTTGAGCGCGAGCAACTGGTTGAGGATATCGTGCCGGGTGATGGAGGAGAGCAGGTTTAATTGTTTGTTTGCCTGTCTAAGTGCGTCCTCTGCCAGCTTGCGTTCGGTGATATCATTGAGGAGCAGAAGTATGGCGGGGTGGTCGTGGTACTGGATCGGTGTGCCTTTTACGATAACCGATCTCCGGTGTCCGTTGTGTGTGATGATGTCTACCTCATAGCCAGAGGGGTCAACCATTTCCTGACGGATTGCCATTTTGGTGGTTGCTATATCGCGGTATTCGGGAGCAACATACGAGAGCACGGACGTGCCGATCAACTCCGTTGCACTATACCCTATTGCACTCTCCAGAGCAGGGTTCACATAGAGGATCTTCCCGGCAGATTCGTATACTGCGATGTAATCGGGCATGTTCTCCACAAGGCCCCGGTTGAATAACTCGCTCTCGTGCAGCGCCATATCAGCCCGCTTGCGCTCGGTGATGTCGGAAGTTATGCCGTCCACTCGTATTGGAGTATTTTTCTCGTCAAAGATAATTTTACTTTTATCATGAATCCATACAATGCTGCCATCGGGTCGAACGATGCGGCACTCTCTGACAGCAGATCCTTCTTTTGTTAATTGTTCCATTGCTTTGTCATATATCTGTGTATCATCAGGATGCACAATCTCTGCCCATAAAGAAGGTTTCTTTGTAAACTCCTGTACCGTTCGTCCGTATACGTGTTCCACCGCCGGACTGATATAGTGAACATTCATATCCGGCAATGATAAAGACCAGACCACATCCGTAATATCGTTCAAAATACTGCTTATTTTCTGCTCGCTCTCCCACAACTCCTTCTCCGCCCGCTTGCGCTCGGTGATGTCGGTGAGGATAGTGGCATTGCCATTGGTGCCATCCGTAAGAACGACCGGCAGGGTTTTCTGGTTAAAATACGTGATATGATCCCCGCTGTACATGATGAATTCCAGCGATCCGGTTTCCGTCATCTGCCAGGCGGAGAGGGGCGAACCGTCGATTGTAAAGAACTGGTTGCCACTCTGCTCTCCAATGGGCTTGCCGATCATCTGTTTAACCTTGCAGCCAAAGAATGCGGCAGTCCGTTCATCAATCTGTGTCACCCTGCCGGTGTTATCGGTGATGATCACATGGTCTGCGGTCTGCCATAAGATACTCTCCATCGGGAGCCGTTTTGTGAGGGTGTAGAGGTTCGCCTTCCCGATGATGCGGTATTCAAGTTCGCCATGCGCAATCATCGTGGCGAGATACTTGGCAAGCGATACCCGGTTTATCTTCAGTTCCCGGGAAAGATCGCTCTGCGTGAGCCCTTGCGGATGATCCAGGAGATGTTGTCGTATCATGTCTATTTCATGGGACAATCCGGCTCACCTCTCTGTTGTATATGATTCCTGACGCACGTTCCTCACCAGATTCCTGATACTATATACAGTGATCATACACATAAATCCTATCTTTCATCGCAGCCATTAAGTATTTATATTGATAAACAATATGATTATCATTGAGTTTTACATTAACCGTTATCATGTTGATTGATAATATTGGAAGCGTGTTGTATTGTATATCCACCATGTGACGGGGGAGTTCCCTGGTGTATAGATCATATACACACCATACATTAAAAAAAATGCTAAAATGCTAAAAATGAGGAGAGACCGTATGACAGAAAATGTGAAACCCGGAGAACAGGGAAATTCACTGGTACACATCCAATGCGGTGCGCACGATCAGTTCACACCCATTTTCCCGGTATATATCCAGCGGTTTGAACCGCCCGGTGGTTTACTATCCGGAGAACCGGAGGTGCCTGCATGATGGCGTACCAGGGAACCGGTACATTCATTGACAAACCCATGGACATCACTTCACGATATACCGGTATCCCGAAGGGGGAGAGAATACTCTCCCAGGCAGACGTATTAACAAAAATCAGAACGTTGTTAAAGGAAAAACCGGATGGGCAGACCATCGAAGACATTGCGAAAAGTTTTCCCTTAAACCGGATCACTACCGCAAAATATCTTAATGCCCTGCTCATCTCCGGGCAGATCGAGTGCCAGGCGGTCGGACGTGCAAAACTGTTCCGGTGCTGCTCCCGGGTGCCCATGTCGCAGATGCTCTCTTTTAATTCTGATGCGATCATCGTTATGGACCGGGAACGCGTGATCCGGGAGATAAATCCGCAGTTTATTGCGGTGTTTGGTCTCCCGGAACAGGACGTGATCGGGAAAAAGTTCGATACCCTCCCCTCCGAAGTTGATATTGTACATATCCTGATGCCCGGTATCTGCCAGTTAAACGGGCAGAGCTTTACCAAAAACCACGAAATACAGAAAGGGGATGAGATGCTCTATTTCCGATCAAAATATCTTCCGGTTGTTTTTGACGACGGGGTACCAGGGATTGCGGTGATTCTTGCGGATGTCACGGAACCCCACCACATCCAGCAGAAATATGAGAAACTATTACACGAAACAACGATCCAACGGCAATCAGCCAATACACCGATCGTTTCTGATGTCAGCGAGCATGATTTACAGATTCCCACTGAAGTCAGCGAACATAATGTTCAGATTCCCACTGAAGTCAGCGAACATAATGTTCAGATTCCTTCTGATGTCAGCGAGCATAATTTACAGAATTCCACTGAAGTCAGCGAGCAGGTCTCCCGGATGAATGTACTCCAGCAGAACTTCCTTCGGCTTACGGAACATGCTGATAATCTTCTGGCAAGGGAACAGGAGGCTCAAAGCAATAATCTTGAGCTGGTTTCGCAGCGGGATGCACTGCACAGGTACGAGGAACTGTTCCATGCGATTTTTGACTACGCGGATGATGCCGTATTTCTGATCCGTGTAAATCCCGACGGCACACCCGGGAAGTATATCGATGTCAATGAGGCTGCATGCCAACACCTTGGTTATTCCCGCACGGAACTGCAGGGGATGCCAGCGGGGGATCACCTGTCGGGTACCTCCCAGAGTACGATACTGCCCAGAATCGCCGGACGGATTAGTGAGCCATCCCATGGATGGTTTGATGCAACCTATACCCGTAATGACGGAACGGTGATCCCGGTAGATGCATCAGTACACATAATCCCGCACGGCGCAGAGAAGATTGCAATGGTGGCTGTCCGGGAGAGATAACGGCGTGGTGTGAGTGCAAATGTCAGCGAGTGCAGGGGGTGGGGGTTCTGTGGCGATCTTTAATGTTACCCGTAGGACTCCTTCCGGCACAGCGCTGACTGCTGATGTGCACCTTACCGGAAAACGTCACAAATACCAGAACGGGGGCGTCAGGAAACGCACCAGGAAACTCTTTTATTTTGCTCTCGTTCTGGTTGCAGTTTTTATGCTGGTTGTTGGTACTGCCAGTGCAGCAACCGCCTTCACTACTCCTGTAGCATTTGGCGACGGTATGATTTCTACGAATGATACATATACCGTTATAAATTGGACTGCTACCGGAACACGATCGAAATGGATTGCTACAGGGAACGTCACAGCAGATACAGTTATTGAATATGTTGTTGTTGGTGGCGGTGGTAGTGGTGGGCGCAGCGCGGCTACCTACGCAACCGGGGGGGGTGGTGCTGGGGCGTATTGGGAAGGAACAATTAGTGGGATAACAGGATCTCAGACGATAACTGTGGGTGCTGGGGGTGCTCAAACAACAGTATCAGGCGTCGGAAATCCTGGCGGAAACTCCTCGTTATTCAACACTACTGTTGGGGGTTTTATAACAGCTGCTGGTGGTGGTGGTGGTGGAAACGGGCTTCTCAGGGGTGTAACCGGAGGTTCTGGTGGTGGAAACGGCTCTGCAACAGTTGCAGTTGCCAAATTGGGCGGTCCTGGTGGCATTTCAAATCAATTGGGTCACGGCAATGATGGGGGGTGGGGAAATTATTCTTCTACAAAATATAATGGCGGTGGTGGAGGTGGAGCTATCCGTGACGGGTATAATGCGTCAGTGAAAGCCGTTGGTGGTGCTGGCGGGAACGCCACATATACAATGATTACGGGAACTATGTTAGTTCTTGCCGGTGGCGGCGGTGGTGGTAGTGGCACTACTGGTGGGGCCGGGGGTAAAAATGGAACTACTACTGTCGGCGGAGTAGGTGGTAATAACAATATTGGGTTAGCCGCTGTAAGTTATACAGGATCTGGCGGCGGTGGAGCCGGTGCGAATAAAAATGGTGGAGCCGGCAGTGGCGGTGTGGTTATTATCCGGTATCGTGCCATAACCGTCACGAGCTTGAATGTGACGACCGGCACGACTGTTGGCGGCACCGCGGTAAACATCACCGGTGCGGGTTTTACTGCGGGAGCGGGAAGGAATTCGGTTATCATAGGTGGTAAAGCAGCGACCATCACTGGTACTCCCACCAATACTTCAATCGTTGTGACCACTCCCTCCGGCACAGCGGGAGCTACGTGGGTAAATATCTCTAACCAACGGGGTCAGTTCGTGAACGTTTCGAATGGATTCACGTATGTAGCACCACCGACAGTAACCAGCATCACTCCGTCTTCCGGATATAACAACCGCACCGTGAGCATCACAAACCTCGCTGGAAGTAACTTTAACGCTGGTGCAACAGTCAAACTGACAAAAAACAATGAGAGCATTACAGCAACGAATGTTGTGGTCACATCAACGCAGATAACGTGTGACTTCGACTTGTCAGGTCACACAGCCGGACAATGGAGTGTCAACGTCACCAACACCGATGGCGGGGCAGGTTCGCTGGCCAACGGGTTCACAATAGTAAACCGTGATCCAATGCCTTCCTGGGTATCTACCAATGGATGTTGGACGGCAACAGATGGTGATTACTCCCTTGTAATGTGGAACGCTACTGCTACGGGATCGTGGCCCGTTCCTACAGGTGTCAATAACCTTGAGTATCTTGTTGTTGCTGGTGGCGGCGGTGGGGGTAATGCATCGGATAGAACCGGTGGTGGCGGCGGTGCTGGGGGTTATTTAACCGCGACTGGTTTTTCCGTAACTCCGGGCAACACCGTCACTGTAACGGTGGGTGCTGGCGGAGCAAGTGATAGAAATGGTGGCAATTCTGTATTTAGTTCAATAATTACCTATGGAGGTGGCTTTGGCGCAGCCATGGCCACGGGAGGAGGATACAGTGGGGGGAATCCCGGTGGTTCCGGTGGTGGAGGATCGCACAATTCGGCGACTGTGGCCGGGGCAAATGTAACAGGTCAGGGATTTTGGGGCGGTCCTTCTGGGAAGGATGAGGCGGTGTTGCCATATACAGCAAGTGGTGGCGGTGGTGCGAGTCAAAATGGGACTAAAGGGATTAGCACCACGGCCGGCAAAGGCGGGGATGGATTAGGCAACACGATTACTGGTATGTTTGCATATTATGCTGGTGGTGGCGGTGGCGGTGTAGAGGGATCAGCAACCGTTGGTAGCGGTGGTCTTGGTGGCGGCGGCGCTGGCGGTATATTAAGTGCTGGTGTTGCAGGCACACCCAATACGGGCGGTGGTGGCGGTGGTGCGGGTCAAACTAATCCTGGTACTTACTTGGGCGGTGCTGGGGGTTCCGGTATCGTCGTTGTTAAGTTTCTCAAACCAGCACCGACGGTCACTGCTGTTTCACCGACAACTGGTACGAATACCACATCAGCGCTTAAGCTGAACCTGACTGGTTCATGGTTTTATGGCACTCCAACTGTCAACCTGACGTGGGCAGGGACAGGCTTTCAGCCTAATATTACCACAACGGTTAACACAGTCACGCCAACGACGATTAACTGCACGGTTGACCTGACTGGCCGCGTAGCCGGTTCCTGGTTTGTTAATGTCACCAGTCCGAATGGTAAGACGGGGAGCTGGACTGGTCGATTTACTGTACTTAACCTCACGCTAACCAGCGTCACGCCGGCAGTCGGCCCGGTATCCGGCGGCACGCGGGTCAACCTCACGGGCACAGACCTGGTCGGAGCGACCGTCCAGTTTGACGGCACGTTTGCAACGATCGTCAAGAACGACACCGCCGGTTACGTCAACGTCACGACACCGGCTCACGCAGCCGGAGCAGTTAACATCATCGTCACGACGCCGAACGGCACGGTCACCCAGACAAGTGCGTATACGTATGTCGGAGCGCCGACAGTAACGGCAGTTTCGCCGGCAGCCGGCTCTGTCGATGGCGGCACGCGGGTCAACCTGACGGGCACGAACATGGTCGGAGCGACCGTCCAGTTTGACGGCACGTTTGCAACGATAGTCCAGAACTCTACAGCGGGTTACGTCAACGTCACGACACCGGCTCACGCAGCCGGAGCAGTTAACATCATCGTCACGACGGCGAACGGCACGGTAACCCAGACAAGTGCGTATACGTATGTCGGAGCGCCGACAGTAACGGCAGTTTCGCCGGCAGCCGGCTCTGTCGATGGCGGCACGCGGGTCAACCTGACGGGCACGAACATGGTCGGAGCGACCGTCC
>Ga0247840_10007070_pt1 | contig 15769 bp, 10 predicted proteins | sample LaCruzMarch2015__FD_192404 | JGI IMG/M metagenome (GOLD analysis project Ga0247840, IMG submission 192404) | Freshwater microbial communities from meromictic Lake La Cruz, Castile-La Mancha, Spain - LaCruzMarch2015_17m | ecosystem: Environmental > Aquatic > Freshwater > Lake | place: Spain... | reverse complement strand
GCGTTCGTAGCCCTCGCTGAGGTACACCGTACCGGTCGCGAAATTCGCGTCGTAGAGCCCCAGATTGGCCCCCTGCACCGCCAGATCGAGCCGCTCCTGCGCCTGGCGCAGGGCCGCCTCGGCACGCCGGGCGCGCAGCGCCGCCAGGGTCAGCACCAGGAGCGCAAACGACAGGGACGCGAGCACCGTCAGCGCGCCCAGAACCAGCCCGCGGTACTGGGCGTAGAGGGTCACGGGGCGATTGATGACCCGGCTGTCCGGCGGCAGGGCGGTCGCGGCGATACGCAGCCGACGCAGCTCATCGTCGTCGAACTCCGGGTAGGAGCGGCTCAATTCCACCGGAATCTGCTCCGGGTCCTCCCCCCCCAGCACCCGCCGGGCCAGGGCCGCCGCCTGGGCGCCGTGCTCCCGGCCGTCGAGCAGCAGGCCACCGACGATGCCGTGGCCCAGGCGGGTCGCGTGCATGGCATAGACCGGGACCGGGCTCGCGGCGGCGATCAGGTGGGTGCTTTCTTCGCGGGAAAAGACCCGTCCCGCCGCATCGGTCACATAGGTCAGGATGAGCACCAGGCTGTCCGGGGGCAGGGCGGCGAGTTGCCCCGCCAGTTCCGCAAAGGGGACCGCGGGGGCGTAGTCGACCGCCACGCGCCCACCCAAGTCCGGCACGATGGCCTGCATCGCACCGCGCATCGCGCGACCGCTGGTGGTGTCGTCGTCGATCACCAGCACCCGTCGGGTGCCTGGATGCAGGCGCAGCGCCAGTTCCAGGGTGCCGGCGATGTCCTCGACCTCGGCGACTCCGGTCGTTGCCGGGCGCTCTTGCAGCCACTCCGGGTGAAAGCCGTTGACCCCGGCAAAGACCACGGGAACGCCGGGAAACAGGTCTCGGGGATAGGTCCGCAGGAGGTCGAAGGCGGGGTTGTCGAGCGCGATGACCAGGGCCGGGGGTCGCTCCCGGTACTTGCGCGCCAGGGTTTCCTGGAGGAACGCCAGGTGTCCGGGGTCGGGGAAGCGCTTGGTGTCCAGGTACTCGACCATCGGCACCAGGACCGGGTCGGCGGACTTCAGGCCCGCCAGGAGGCCGGCGACTTCCTGGTCCGTCCAGGTGTCGCCCTGGTGGTAGGATGCCAGCACTACCACCGCGGGGGCGGGCGCGGCGACTGCGGCGACGCCGGTGTCCGCCCGGGCCACACCGGCCCGGCTCAAGACACCCGCCAGACCGCTGGAAAGGCCGATGAGCGCACTGAGCAGGACCGCCGCCGCGAGCCGTCGTAACACTGTCGAAATTCCCCCTGGGCCAAGGGCGCGCGCCAAAAAACGCAGTCAGGCGCCCGTGGCTAGTATGGCAGAAGCGGCGCCGCGGCACGTCGGCGTTGCGACCACGCGGGAGGCCGGTGGTCCCGATCGTCCCGCCGCCGGACCCGGGCGCCGGTCCGCGGCGCACCTCGTTGCGGACGCCGATCGGGATCGTCCAGCCGCGCGGAACCTCCTCAAGACCCGGGCGCCCACTGCCCTTGCCCGCCCCGGCCGCGGATTGCTTTCCGCGCGGCCAGACGCATTTTTTAGCCACAGGTTGGTGCCGCCCTGACCGGAGGTTATGTGTCTCGCGTACTGCTGAATTTTATTGCCTATCAGATCGCCTGGTTCGCCTGCGTCCTCGGCGGCGCCCATCACCTGCCGTGGGTCGGGGTCGGCGTGACCGCGGTGGCGGTTGCGATCCACTTGGCCCTGGTGCCCGCGCCCGGGCGGGACGCGCTCCTGATCCTGACGGTCGCCGCGATCGGTGCAGTGTGGGACGGGCTCCTGGTCGGGCTCGGCATACTCGAATACCCATCGGGTGTAGTCCTGCCCTGGCTCGCCCCGGTGTGGATCATCGCCATGTGGGCGGGGTTCGCCACCACGCTGCATGTCTCCCTGCGGTGGCTGCTCGGACGCTGGCGCCTGGCGACCCTGTTAGGGGCCCTGGGCGGGCCGCTCGCCTACTACGCGGGGATGCGGCTCGGGGCGGTGAACTTTCCCGACCCCGTCGTGGCGCTCGCCGTGCTCGCGGCCGGCTGGGCGATCCTGATGCCGCTGGCCTGCTGGATCGCCATCAAGCTGGACTTCGACCCGCCCGGGCTGGGTGATGAGGTCGCGACCAGTCCGTAGTGCCCGCCCGGCGCCAGGGTGCGGCGGGGTTGGTCGGCGCGAGGGGAAAGGGGGCAGGGGTGCCTGGGTTACGCGCCAGAGGACAGCTTGAGGCCGATGATGCCGCCGACGATAAGCCCCAGGCTGACCAAACGCCCGGGGTTCGCCGACTCGCCCAAGAGCATGATGCCAAGGATTGCAGTGCCCACTGCGCCCACCCCGACCCAGACGGCATAGGAGGTGCCTACGGGCAAGGACTGCATCGCCACACCCAACAGCCCGAGACTGATCATCATTGCGGCGATCGTGCCAACCGTGGGCCAGAGTCGCGTGAAGCCTTCTGTGTACTTGAGCCCGATGGCCCAGCCGATCTCAAAGAGGCCAGCCAAGACGAGAAGAAACCAAGCCATTCAATTGCCCCCGCCCGGCCCCCCGAGCCCATTGTCCCGCCGAAAGCGCACCGCCTCCCGGATCAGGGCGAGCCGCGCCCGCTCGGCGCCCCAGTCGGCGGTGAGTGCCGGGTCCGGGGTCGGGTCTTCGGCCCAGACGCGCCACAGGACCACCGCGTCCTGGCGGTAGGCGGCGGCGATGCTGTTGCCGTCGGGGCTGAAGCGGGCGATGCGGGCCCCGCCCAGGTCGGCCTCCATCACCAGATAGGACGCCTGGGTCGGTGGCCCGGCGGCCCCCACGGCGACCGGCTTGGGCCGGCGCCAGAGGCGCACGGCGCCGTCGCGCGAGGCGGTGAGCAGCCAGTTTCCGTCCGGGCTGAATTCGGCGTAGGCGAGCCGGTCGTTATGGCCCTTCAGGTCCGCGAGCAGGGTGCCGCCGGTGTCCCAGACCTGGGCGCGGCCGTCCAGAGAGGCGGTTACCAGGGCCGCCCCGTCCGGGGCGAAGCGGACGCTGTAGAGGGTCTGGGTGCCCCCCTTCAGGGGCAGGGGCTCGCCGCAGCGCCCCCCGGTCAGTGCGATCAGGGTGACCCGCCCGTCCTCGCCGACGCTGGCCAGGGTCGCGCCGTCCGGCGCGAAGGCGAGATCGGTGATAGGCCCCTGGTGGGGCTGGAGCCGGCACTGCAGGTCCCAGGTGCCGTCAGGCGTCTGGCGCAGCAGGCGCAGCCACCCCTGGTCGCTGCCGACGGCGGCCAGTTGGGTGCCGTCGGCAGCGGCGGCCACGGCGGCCGCCTGGACCTTGCCGGTCTCCTGCGCCAGGCCCGCGGGGAGCGGCAGTTCCAGGCAGGCGGCCGGGTCCCACAGGCGCACCGAGTGGGCGGGCTCGTTGGAGGTGGTGAGGAGCCAACGCCCGTTGGGTGCGAACAGGACCCGGTAGAACTCGCTGACCGGCGTTGGCGTCGGGGCCGGCGTCGGGGCCGGTGCCGGCGCCCGGCCCCGGGGGCGCGCCGGGGTCGGCGCAGGCGGCGGCGCGGGCGGTTCCAGGGTGCAGCCGCCCCCGGTAACCAGGTCCCAGACCCGGGCGCTGCCGTCGTAGGCGGCGCTGGCGAGTTGCCGGCCGGAGGGCGAGAAGGCGACGCGGCGCACCCGCGCGCGGTGCCCGACGAGCCGCCAGATCTCCCCCGGTGCCGCCCAGGGTGCGGCGGGGTCGTAGCGCCAGACCTGGACCAGGCCGTCGAATGACCCGCTGGCGATCAGGAAGGCCCCGGGGTCGGCGTCCAGTTCCTTAGGCGGTCGCGCCAGGTCCAGGTGCGAGACGTGGTCGTCGTGGGGGAGGCGGAAGGCGAGGGTGCTCGCGTACCCCACCGACCAGACCCGGGCCGAGCCGTCCTGTTCCGAATAGCTCAGGACGCGCCGCCCGTCCAGGCTGAAGCGGGCGGCGGAGATCGGTGCCTCGTGGGTGTAGACGGCGAACTGGCGCCCGCTGCGCAGCCCCCACAGGCGCGCCGTCTGATCGGCCGAGGCGGTCAGCACCAGGGGCTCACCAGTCTGGGGGTCGACCCCCGGGGAGACCCGGATGCGCTCCACGGCGAGGCGGTGTTGCCCCAGGATCTCGGCGTCCCCGCGGCTGAGATCCCAGCGCACCACCTGCCCCTCGTCGTCACCGGCCAGGAGGTAGCGGTCGGCGGGCGCGAAGGCCAGGTCGCGCACGGCGGACTGGTGGATGCGGACCGGGCGTCCATCGTGGACCACCTCCCCGAGCACCATCAACTCGCTGCCGTCCGCGCCGAAGACCCGCACCCTCTCGTCGGCCGTGGCGATGGCGAGCTGCTGCCCGCGATTGTCGAAGATGGCACGGGTGAGCGGGCGGTTCAGGGGGCCGGTCGGGTGCAGGGTCAGCCGCTCGGCGCCGGTCCTGGTGTCGAGGACCCGGGCCGTACCGTCGCGCGACGCGGTGACCAGCCGCAGCCCGTCGGGGGCGAAGGCGACCCCGCGGATCTCCTTCTGATGCAGCGGTGCGCTCCACAAGGGCGGTCCCGGCTGCTGGAGGTCGAGCACGCACAGGCCGAAGCCGTCGGCCGCAGCACCCTGGCCGAGCGCCAGGTAGCGGTGTCTGGGGTCCAGGGCGATGATCCCCCCGGGCCGCACGCCGCAGGACCAGTCCGGCGCCGCCCCGTCCGTGGCCGGGAGCCGCCAGACCCCGGCCTCGCCGAGCCCCAGGATCAGTGACGGTTCACCTTCGCTGTCGGCAAGGCGTACCGCGTGGATGGGGAACGCGGGGCTGGCGAGTGGCCGGTCGAAGGCGAAGCGGTTGTCGGTGAGGCGCCACAGGCCGGCCCCATCCCGGGCGCTGAGGGTCGCCAGGAGGTTGCCGTCGTCGCTGATGCCGGGTGAGAGCGGGCGTTCGGGGGTGGAGCCGCCGGTCTGCACCATGGCGATCAGCCGGTTGGCGCTGAAGGCGCGGCTCAAGGTATCGGTGGCGGCCTGGGGCAGGTCGCGGCCGGCGTTGAGCGCCAGGCGCACCGCCACCGGGGTGTTGCCCTGGTTGATCGCCAGGTTGGCGGCATTGATCTCGCTGCGGTGCAGGTTGAGCGTGGCGGCGCGCGAGGCGTCGGCGGCCCAGAAGGCGGCCGCGCTGGCGACGAGCAGCAGTACCACGAGGGTCAATCCGAGGAGGCGCGCCCAGCGGTTGCGTTGCCGCTGGGCGCGGAGCTGGTCGCGGGAGCGCTCCAGGAACTCCAGTTCCACCGGCTCCAGTTCGCCGGGGAAGGCATCGGCGAAGCGCCGGGCGGCGGCGTAGCCGACCTCGCCCAGCAGGTATTCGCGATTGCAGTCGGTGCGCTTCCACAACCGCGCCTGGCGGGTGATTTGGAAGCGCAGCTGCAGGTCGCGCCGGTTGCCCGGGTCGGCCAGCCAGTCGCGCACCGGTGCCCAGGTGTCGATCAGGGTCTGGTGGATCAGGCTTGCCATGGGTCGAAAGTCGCGCCACTGGGCGACGGCTGGCGGCCCCTCGGACCCGGCGTCGGCGGGTGAGGGCTGGGTCGCGTCGCCCCGGGCCAGGGCCGCGGTCGCGCGCCGCGGGAAGAGCCGCGCCCGCCATTCTTCGCGGGTCTCGCGCGCCAGGCGCGCGACGGCCGCGAACAGATGGTCATCGGTCCGGGCGCACGGCAGGTGCTCGGCGGGGTCGGCGACCCCGGCCGCCACCACCAGGCGTGCCGCGATCAGGGCCGCGAGCAGACGGGCGCAGTCCGGGTCCCGCTCCAGGGCGCGCAGGTCCCCGGCGCGGGGGACGGGGCGCGAGGCGGGGCCGCCCTCCAGGGCGATCAGCGCCCGGCACAGCATGGGCAGGGCGGCGCGGGTCGCATCATCGAGCGCCTCCCAGAGTGCCTGGGCGCGCGTGCGGGTGGTGCCGCTGATCCCGCCCAAGGCACGATAGTCGCTGATGCGCAGGCGCAGCCTGGCGGCGGCGTTGTCGTCGGCGTCCGGGGCGGCGCGTCCCCCCGGCTCGCCGTCAGCCCCGTCGTCGTCCGCCAGCGGCGCCCGGGCCCGCGCATAGAGGTCGGCGAGGACCGGCTCCAGGAGCGCCGGCCAGTGGGTCAGGTCGCTCGCCTCGGCCTCCAGCAGGTCCACCAGGCCGCGCCCGGCCGTCCCCTCGTATTCGATCCCGGCGATGCGTGCCGGGATCTCGAGCACCTGGCGGATGCGGGCGGCGGGCGGGGGCTCCAAGGGGTACCAACTGTGCTCGTCCAGCAGGGCGGCCAGGGCCGGAATCTGGGGCAGTCGGCGCAGGTGGTCGCTGCGCAGCGTGGCGACGATCCAGACCCCGTCCTGGGCGGCCAGGGCGGCCAGGGCCCGGGCGAAGGTCTGGGTCGGCGCGCGCTCCTGCACCCCCGCGCTGAAGAGCCCGTCCAGGGGGTCCAGGATCAGGGCCAACTGCTGGCGGCCGTCGGCGCTGCCGACCGGCTGCCCGGCCTCGCCGACCAGCCGGGCCAGGGCCGCCTGCACCTGCGCCGCGGCCACCGCGGGCTCGGTCTCCAGCAGGCGCGCAAGCCCGGCCTGGTCCAGGCCGAACCCGTCCAGGGCCGTGCCCAGCAGGGCCGGTGCCAGCAGCGCCCGGGCCAGGTCCGCGACCGGGTCCGTACCCTGGCAGTCGAGCAGGCACCAGCGGCAGCCGGCGACCCCGGCGAACAGGTAGGGCCGCACCAGCCGCGGCAGGAGCCCGGCGTGCACCAGTGACGATTTGCCGACCCCGGAGGGGCCCGTGATCAGTACCAGCCCGCGACCGCCCCCGCGGTTGGCATCCAGGCGCGCCACCAGTTCCCGGGTTTCGGTCTCGCGCCCGACGAAGACCGGCTCATCGGCCAGTTGATAGGGGTCCTGGGCACGGAAGGGGCTGTCGCGCCACTCGCCGGCCCCGGGGCGGCGGCCCAGTTCCACGCTGATGCGCCGGTTGAGCAGCTTGCGGACCTGCCCCTCGACCAGTTCGCGCAGCACGCGGTCGCTGTCGAACTGCCGGAAGGCACGGCGGAAACTCCCGTCCGCGTTGAAGAAGTGGGTGCGGAAGAAGGCCTCCAGCCGCTCCCGGTCGGCGACCGCTTCGTGGGTGGCCGGGGCATCGGTGATATCGATCAGCCGCGGCGTAGTCTTTTTGTAGACCAGGACCTCCGGCTGGCCGCCGCGGGCGAAGGCCTCCACCGCATCGACGAACTCCCACTCGGTCCCGGTCATCCCGCCGTAGGGATCGTCCGCCAGCGGCGTGCCCAGGCGCGTCCACAGCATCACCAGCACCAGTTCACACTCGGCGGGGCGCAGCAGCCCCGCCTGGAAGCTCTGGGCCGCGGTCAGGGCCTCCTCCTCCCACAGCACCGGCTGGAGCTTGAAATAGGGCAGATACTCCTGCGCGAGCGCCTCGACGATGTCTTTGATCAGGGCCCGCTCGTGGTCCAGGTCCGCGGGGGAGGAGACGAAGATTCTGACCTGGGGCTGCGCCATCGCGTGCACTCGGTGGGGGCAAGAAGGGGATTCTCGGGGTTCCTCCTACTATAACGCTTGGGAGGCCGCGCTTCAGACCGACCGGCCAGGGGGCGATCGGAACTGATGTGGTGAGCGAGATCCCGGGTACGCTGTCCTGGTCGTTGTCCTGGTCGTTGTCGTTGTCGTGACCGTGATCGGATTGTTCGATTACGACAACGACAACGACAACGACACCCGGTCCGTGCCTGCGCTGGTCGGCGGACTGACCTCCGGTCGACACGAAGGCCCGCAACCGGGGTAGAATCCAAAGTGAGAACGATGACGTCCGAATCCTACTTGAGCGCTATCGGATCGCCACCTGAGCAGGAGGAACGCAAGATGTTCCACCATGAGAGCGCAGACACCGAACGCTTTGAGCAGGTCATCCTGCTCGCGGTGCGTCATATCATCGGCGGGGCCACCCCGGAGGCCTTCCTCACCTGGGCCGAGGCCGAGATCCCCGACTTGCTTGGGCTGCATGACCATGAGCTTGACGTGGTTGAAGTCAGGCGCCTGGCCCAACTGCTCGCCACCTCCATCTGGAACGCGACCCCGCGCCCGGCGCTGGGATTCAGTACGCAGCCGCTGCCCTGTCCCCTGCCCGAGGCGCCCTGTCCCTGCGGGTCGGGGCAGCGCTACCGCGATTGCTGCGGCGGTGTCGATGACCTGCCGGAACTCTCCAGCGAACTGATCTGGGAACTGCTGCTCGACGAACTCCCCGAGCGGGCGCTCAGAGAGGCCCTCGACTCGGGGGCTATCCCCAGCCCCCTGCTCGCCCGCCTGGCGGACCGCTGGCTGGAGCAGGACCGGCCCGGGCGCGCCGTGACCCTGCTGGAGCCGGTCTTCGCCGGCCCCCTGGCGGACCTGGACGGCGACTACGAGCCGGCCTTCGACGTGCTGTGCGACGCCTATGACCGGCTCGATCACTGGCGCAAGAAGCTCGCCTTCCTGGAGCGCCTCGGCCGCGAGGGCAGCCGCGCGCTGCAGGCCGCCGCCTGGCAGCGGCGCAGTACCATGTACCTCGACGAGGGGGACTTCGCGGGCGCCGAGCGCGCCTTCGCCGCGGCGCTGCGCAGTGACCCGGACAACCCCGGCACCGCCTTGTTGGAGATTACCCTGCTCGCCGCCCAGCACAAGGACGACCTGGCGCGGGCGCGGGCGCGCTTCTGGCTGCATCGGCTGCGCCGCGTCGGGTACCGGGAGGAGGGGTTCATGGACTTCCTGGCCCAGGCCGTCAAAGACCCCCAGGAGGCCCTGGTCGACAGCCATGCCGACGCGCTGGACCCGATCCTCTTGGACCTGCACGACTGGGTGGCGGTGGCGACTGCCCGGCCCCTGCCGACGTATCGGGTGGCCCCGGTGCGTCCGGCGCGCGAGGTCGAGGCGGCGGGCCAACTCCCCCTGTTCGACGACGGCCAGGGATTGGTGCGACGGCGGCCCCTGATGGTCTACAGCATTCCCGCCGAGTTGCGCCCACCCCCGGCGGTGCGGCGTCTGGAGGCCCTGTGGCGTGACCTCTACCCCGGCGGCAAGCCGCAATCCACCCAGTTGACCCTGGGTGATGAGGGGCGCGTCTGGCTGTCCGCCCAGTGGAGCGACTACCTGCTCGGCCATCCGGAGGCGGCCGACAGCCTGGAGTGCCTGGACGACCTGGCGTCGGCCCTGTACGAACACCCGGAGAGCGCGCTGCCCTGGATCGCCCACGCCCTGCTCCGGCCCCTGGTGGACCGGGCCTGGGCGCTCGTCACCCGCGCCCTGCCGCCGGAGGTCTCCTACCACCTGCCCTGGACGCGGGAACGCAACCGGCCGGCGTTGCGGCTGTTGTTCCGACGCTACCTGTGTCAGCTCGATGAAGGCCAGCCTCAGGCCGCAGCGCTCACCCTGGAGACCCTGCTGCGGCTCAATCCGCAGGACAATCATGGGGTGCGGGCTGAGCTCATGAACCACTACCTGCGCACCGGTGAGGACCAGCGGGCACTGGCCCTGGTGCGCCGCTTCCCGGACGATCTGCTGGCGGACCTGGCCTACGGTGAGGTCTTGGCCCTGTATCGGATGGGCGAACAGGAGCGGGCGCGGGCCGCCCTGGGGACCGCGGTCGACCGCCTGCCGCGCATCCCCCGCTATCTGACCCGCAAACGCATCAAGCGGCCGCGGCTGAGCCCGCTCGGGGTCACCCCGGGCGGCGAGGACCAGGCCTGGATGTATCGGGAGGCCATGCGCGACGTCTGGGAGGCCGAGCCCGGCATCCTGCGCTGGCTCAAGCGGGTTACCGTCTGACCCGGGGGCGTCGGCCCGGCGCGGCCCTTCGGCCCACTCAGGAACGGTTCACTAATAAGCTAAACAGTTTTGTCAGGGACCGCCTGGAGCGCCATTTTCGTTGTCGTAATCGAGGTTATCGTAGCGTCCCGGATTCTCTCGTACCCCAAAGTGCATCGCTTCTCCGACTACGACAACGACAACGACAACGAGACAACGACAACGATGGTGTTTAACTTGTTCTCGATTCGTTACTCAACCCCAGAGGCACTGCAAGCACGATGGAAACCCTTTACCGCATCGTCTTTAACGGTGAAACGCTCCCCGGGCTGGCCGCTGAGCAGATCATCGAGGCCTTCGTCAAGCGCTTTCGGGTGCGCGAACAGCGGGCCCGGGAGATCGTCCTGGGCGGCCGCCGCACTGTGCTCAAGCGCGGTCTGGACCAGACCAAGGCGCAACGCTACAGCACCGCGCTCAAGAAGGTCGGACTTCTGATCGTGCTGGAGCCCCAGCCCCAACTCCCGGTCTCGGAGCTCCCGGTGTCGGTGGAACTCAACCCAAGCATTGATCTCGGCCACAGCGAGATGGCCTCGTACTACGACGACACGCCCGCCTCGCAACTGGCCTCGGCGCCCGCCTTGGGCCTGGCCGCCGACTGGTCGCGCTGCCCCAAGTGTCGGCAGCCCGCGGTCTCCCCCGTCACGGGGGTCTGCCAGTCGTGCGGGCTCGTGGTGGAGCGCTATCTCGCCCGGCGCGCCGAACAGGCGAACGGGGCGCCCGCGGCCCACGGCGACAACCCCTATGCCCCGCCCACGGCGGACCTGACCCCGCCCGCGATCGGTGGGCGCGGGGCGGCCCCGCGTCAGCCCCGGACGGTGTCCGCCGGCCGGGGCTGGGGCTGGGTGCGCGACGCCTGGGGGCTCTTCAAGGGTCGGCCCTGGGCCTGGATCGGCGCCTTCCTGGTCTATGTCCTGATCTCCATTGTGCTCAACCTGGTGCCCTACGGCCTCGGCGGGCTCCTCATGATCGCGCTGGGTCCCATCCTGACCGGGGGCCTGATGATCGGCGCCCAGGTCCAGCAACAGGGCGGCGGCTTCCAGGTCGCGCACCTGTTCGCGGGGTTCCAGCGTAATCCCGGGTCCCTCGCCCTGGTCGGCGTCGCCACGTATGGGTTGGCCGTCCTGCTCCTGCTCGCCATAGCGCTGCTTGGGGCGCTCGCCGCGTATCTGCTTGCCGGCCCGGACTTCATCGCCGGGATCGATCACAAGAGCTTCGATCCCAGCCAACTGGGGCCTGAGAACATGGTGTTCGTGCTCCTGCCGGTCATGCTCTTACTGCTGGTGTTCGTCCCTCTGGGAATGGCCACGTTCTTCGCCCCGGTCCTGGTAGCCCTGAACGAGGTGCCGGTAATGCGCTCCTTCACCCTCAGTTTTCAAGGCTGTTGGCGCAACATCCTGCCCTTATTGGTCTTTGGCTTGGCGGTCCTGGGTCTGTCGCTGGTCAGCATCTTGACCCTGGGCCTGGCCCTATTCGTTCTGATGCCGGTGGTGATCATCGCGATCTATATGGCGTATCGCGATATCTATTGTTACCGGTGACCACAAGTAACGAGTCAAGAACAAGTTAAACAAAAACACAATCGTTGTCGTTGTCGTTGTCGTTGTCGTAATCGGAGAAGCGATGCAATTTGGGGTGCGAGGGAATCCAGGGCGCTACGATAACCTCGATTACGACAACGACAACGACAACGACTACGACAGCGACAACCATGACATGACGGTACGCACCGGTGCTCCGCAATGTTGATTGGGATGTCCCCCAGGGCAGATCACCGCTGCTCGCGGCCGTGCCAGATACGCAGCACTACGACGTGATCCCCTCGCACGGTGTAGCGCACGACATAGTCCCCGGCTACGAGATCCCGGGTATCGACAAGCTCTTCCACGGCCTGACCGAGCGCGGGCTGATCTTGCAGGAGGCGGATGAGTCGGCCCAGGCGCTTGCTCACGCGGGCAGCGGCCCCGGGATCGTGTCGGGCGATGAAGTCTCGCAGCCGCGTCAGATCGCGGGTCGCGCTCCGGGTAAACCGAAGCTGCATCAGAGCGGCGGCTCCCGCTCAGCGGGACTGCCCCAACTGTCCAGCCATGCCATCACTTCTTCGCCTTCGATGACCTCGCCAGCCTGCAGCTCGTCCAAGGCCGCACGGGTCTCCGCGAGGCGTTGGGTGCGCTGCTCCTCGCGCTCCAGGTACTCGCGCAAGGCGTCGTTGATGACCCTCCCCGTAGAGCGCCGCAGGCGGGTGGCCGTGGACTCCAGCCGCTTCATCATGTCGTCCGGCACCTGGACGCTGGTCATGCTCATCGGGGTTCTCTCCGGGGGATCTGATGCGTGACATTGTATGCGCGGATGCGGCGGATCGCAGCCCCGGCGGGCTGCGATCAGCACTGATGTGGTGACCGAGATCCCGGGTACGCTGTCGTTGTCGTTGTCGTGATCGGATTGTTCGATTACGACAACGACAACGACAACGACAACGACGCCCGGTCCGCGAGAAGGTCCGGTCGCTGTCAGGGTACGCGATGCGCACCCTGCGGGATCGGCGTCAACACATCAGTTCAGATCGCACCCGCCCCGAAGACGGCCAGGGTCGATGGCCGTTTTCGCTGCTAGCGTAGGCGCCTGCCGGGGCGCACCGGCCGCATGGCCGTGGTGCCGCCGGGGGCCGTGGAGGCTCCGGCGCGGCGCCGTCCCTCCGGGCTCAGGCCGGTCCCGGCCGGTTGGAAGGCGGGGATCAGGTGCCGCTTGCCGTTGCCGATGAGGTCCGCCCGGCCCATCGCCTTGAGTGCCGCGCGCAGCAGCGGCCAGTTCTCCGGGTCGTGATAGCGCAGGAAGGCCTTGTGCAGGCGCCGCTGGCGCTGGCCGCGCACCACGCTGACCCGCTCACTGTCGCGGGTGATGCGCTTTAAGGGGTTGCGGCCGGTATGGTACATGGCCGACGCGATCGCCATGGGGGTCGGCAGGAAGGCCTGGACGGCGTCTGGCCGGAAGCTGTTTTTTTTCAGCCACAGGGCGAGATTGAGCATGTCTTCATCGCTTGTCCCCGGATGGGCGGAGATGAAATAGGGGATCAGGTATTGCTCCTTACCCGCCGCTTTGGAGAATTTGTCGAATAGCGACTTGAAGCGGTCATAGGTGCCGATGCCGGGCTTCATCATCTTGGACAGGGGCCCGGGCTCGGTGTGTTCCGGGGCGATCTTGAGATAGCCGCCGACGTGGTGGGTGACCAGTTCCCGGATGTAGTCGGGGGAGCGCACCGCCAGATCATAGCGCAGCCCCGAGGCGATCAGCACCCGCTTGATGCCGGGAACCCGGCGCGCCGCCCGATAGAGATCAATTAAGGGGCCATGATCCGTATTGAGGTTCCCACAGATGGCCGGGTAGACGCAGGAGGGCTTGCGGCAGGCGGACTCGATCGCCCGGTCGCGGCAGGCGAGCCGCCACATGTTGGCCGTGGGGCCGCCCAGGTCGGAGACGGTGCCGGTGAAGCCCGGGGTGCGGTCGCGGACCTCCTCGATCTCGCGCAGGATGGAGGCCTGGCTGCGGCTCTGAATGATCCGCCCCTCGTGTTCGGTGATGGAGCAGAAGGTGCAGCCGCCGAAGCAGCCGCGCAGGATATTCACCGAGAAGCGGATCATCTCCCAGGCGGGGATGGGCGCGGTGCCGTAGCTCGAATGGGGGCGGCGGCTGTAGGGCAACTCATAGACCCGGTCCAACTCCGCGGTGGTGAGCGGGATGGGCGGGGGATTGAGCCAGACCGCCCGGTCGCCGTGGCCCTGGATCAGGGCGCGGGCGTTGCCGGGGTTGGTCTCCTGGTGGAAGACCCGGGAGGCGTGGGCGTAGAGCACCGGGTCGTCACGCACCTGTTCGTAGGACGGCAGACGCACGACGGTGCGGCCCCGATCCAGGTGGCGGGGGCGGTGGTGGAACTGGATGGGGACGGCTTCGGTCACGGCCTGGGTGGCGGCGCAGCCCGGCGGCACCGCGGCATAGGGGTCAGGATGGGGCTCCACCGGGCCGGGTGGGTCAATCCGGCTGGAATCGATCTCGGTCCAGCCCGCCGGTATCCCGCGCACCATGAAACCGGTGCCGCGCAGGTCGCGGATGGCGGCGATCGGCTCGCCGCGGGCGAGGCGGTGGGCTGCCTCCACCAGGGCGCGCTCGGCGTTGCCGAAGATCAGGAGATCCGCCTTGGCGTCCACTAGGGCGGCGCGGCGTACCTTCTCCGACCAGTGGTCATAGTGGGCGATGCGCCGCAGACTGGCCTCGATCCCGCCGATGATGACTGGGACCCCCGGGTAGGCCTCGCGCGCCCGCTGGGCATAGACGGTGACCGAGCGGTCCGGGCGCCGTCCGGCGGCGCCGTCCGGGGTGTAGGCATCGTCCGAGCGCGCCCGCCGGTCCGCGGTGTAGCGGTTGACCATGCTGTCCATGTTGCCCGCGGTGATACCGAAAAAGAGCGTCGGGGCCCCCAGGCGCCGGAAATCGGCCGCCGAGGTCCAGTCCGGCTGGCTGATGATGCCGACCCGAAACCCCTGCGCCTCCAGCAGGCGGCCGATAATCGCCATCCCGAAGGACGGGTGGTCCACATAGGCATCGCCGGTGACGATGATGCAGTCGCAGGCGTCCCAGCCGAGCAGTTCCATCTGCGCCCGTGACATGGGCAGTTCGGGGGCGGTCCCGAGCTTGTGCGCCCAGTGCCTGCGATGGGAAAAGAGGTCCGGTGCTTGGTCCACGATGGCGGTCGCCTGAGTGCGGGAAAGCCTGTCATTGTAGACCGGAGCCGGATGCTGCAACCGTGCGTGCGCTGCCTGAACATTCGCATTCTTCATCGCGTCTTGCGAGCGCTCCGGCGTTCCGCGGACCTTGAGACGCAAAATCGTCCTCATTCTCGGGATGCAATTGATTAAATCCACCCAAGCAATGTTATCTGGCTGTTTTTCATAGTTATTGATAGTTGGCACGATGCCTGCTCATCTTCCGGCAAGCAGGAAGAATCAAAGCGACGCGAGCAGCACCAGGGTCGGACGCACAGCGGCATCGCCAAGCAGCAAACGCACAGCAATGAAGGCCATGACCAGACGCACAGTGAAAAAACCGAAGAGTCGCAAGGACCCGGGTTTCGGACCGGCCGAGCCCGCGACCACCGGGACAGGGATGACTTATGCGAGCAACACGGGCCCCCGGCAAACAGCTAGGTAATACAATACGCCGAGGACGCACGCATCAGGCCCGCCAGCCGTATCTGCCATCCAACCTTCGGGTTGTGATGGCTTTTCTTTTTGTGCCTGTAAATCCTGAAGAATCCTGTTAATCCTGTCCATATTGCGCCTCGGCTCAGCCCCCGGGCAGGGCCAGTCCCCCATAGATCTGTTCCAGCGGGATCGCGCAACCGAGGCTGCGCAGTCGCAGGGTGTCGGTGCCGCTCACCGTCTCCAGCGTCCAGTCGAGCGCGCGCCGCCACACCTCGACGCGCGGTGCCTGGTGGGCGATCAGGACCAACTCTTCGAGACCCTCGATGCGGCGGTAGGCCGGGGCCTTCTCCTCCCGGTCCCGCCGTTCGCTGGCCGGGGACATCACCTCCAGGATCAGCTTGGGTGCCTCCAGAAAGTCCGGGTATTCGGTGCCCTCGCCACCACTGACCTGGAGGTCCGGGTAGTAGAATCGCTCGTCGCCCGCGCCCCGGACGTGTACCTTCACCGTGGGGCGGAACAGGCGGTAGGGTGATCCGGTCAGTTGCCCCCGCAGCAGCCGGGCCAGACGCACGCACAGTTGATCGTGCAGACGGCTGGCACCCACCATCGGGAGGTACTCACCATTCACATACTCGCTCTTGAGATCCGCGACCTTCTCGTTTTCCAGGTAGGCGGCGACCGAGATCATAATGACTCACCTGGGAGCGCCGGGCACCGGCCCGACGCGTGACAAAC
>Ga0247840_10007067_pt1 | contig 15771 bp, 12 predicted proteins | sample LaCruzMarch2015__FD_192404 | JGI IMG/M metagenome (GOLD analysis project Ga0247840, IMG submission 192404) | Freshwater microbial communities from meromictic Lake La Cruz, Castile-La Mancha, Spain - LaCruzMarch2015_17m | ecosystem: Environmental > Aquatic > Freshwater > Lake | place: Spain... | reverse complement strand
CCTTCTAAAACCAACTCATAAACGTTTGAGACAAGGATCTCATTTGAGATCACCTTCATGTTTTCTACACGCATATTGACCTCACAAGCATCTGGTCATAAAAGACCGAGATTCTAAGACTCTGACAATGGCTCTTGCGGTATCAAGACTGGTAAATAAAGGGATCCCACGTTCTGTGGCTTCTCGACGAATAATGAAGCCATCCGTGGAAGCCTCTCTGTCTTTTCCCATCGTATTGATGACCAAGTGAATGTCTCCTGAACGTATGAGATCTAAAAGATTACCTGTTTCTTGGTCATGGATCTTAGGAACCACTTGAACTTTTAATCCTTTTGAATGAAGGAAAGCCGCTGTGCCTTTGGTGGCGATCAGTTGATAACCGATCTCACTGAAACGTCGTGCGACTTCCACAGCTTCATCTTTTGAATCATCAGAGACCGTAAATAAGACTGTCCCATAATCTTTTAGTTTATAGCCGCTGGCGGAGAACGCTTTATACAATGCCTTATCAAGAGTGATATCTGAACCTAATACTTCTCCAGTCGATTTCATTTCAGGGCCTAAGAAAGGTTCAACCTTGGTGAGCTTTGCGAAAGAGAAGACAGGCGCTTTAACGTGTACTTGTTGAGAAATAGGATAGAGTCCATCTTCATATCCCAACTCAGTTAATTTTCTTCCTAAGATCACTTGAGTTGCGATTTGAGCCATTGGGATCTGGGTCACTTTACTTAAAAACGGAACTGTACGTGACGCTCTTGGATTAACTTCGATCACAAAGACTTCTTCCTCATGAATGATAAATTGGACATTCATCATCCCAAGACAATTGAGCCCTAAAGCCAGCTTTCGTGTGATGGTGGTGATGTCTTTTATTTGTTTCTCAGTTAATGTTTGAGGAGGATATACCGCAATCGAATCGCCCGAGTGGACCCCAGCGCGTTCGATATGTTCCATGATCCCTGGAAGTAATACCGTGGATCCATCACAAATCGCATCGACTTCGCATTCCTTCCCAATAAGATAGCGATCCACCAAAACAGGATGATCAGAAGAAGCCTTGACGGCGTTTTTCATATAGCGCTCTAAGATGATGGGGTTTTCAATGATCTCCATTGCTCTTCCCCCAATGACGTAACTGGGTCGTACTAAGACAGGATATCCAATGCGCTCCGCCACCACCAAGGCTTCTTCCAAGGAAGTCGCTGTTGCGCCTAAAGGTTGTTTGATGTTGAGATCTCTTAAGGCTTTCTCAAAAAGCTTACGATCTTCAGCCCGATCGAGATCTTCAATGGAGGTCCCTAAGATCTTGACCCCATAAGCTTGAAGTGGTTCTGCCAAGTTGATGGCGGTTTGACCACCAAACTGAACGATGACCCCTTTTGGGTTTTCTAGATCGATGACGTTCATGACGTCTTCAATGGTTAAGGGTTCAAAATAAAGTTTATCTGCAATCGAGAAATCGGTAGAGACGGTCTCAGGATTACTGTTGATGATGATGGCATCATAACCTTCTTTCTGAATGGCTTTGACACAATGAACGGTCGCATAATCGAATTCTATCCCTTGACCGATACGAATGGGTCCTGAACCTAAGACAATGATCTTCTCTTTGGTTGAGGGGATACTTTCTTGCTCAATCTCATAGGTACTATAAAAGTAAGGAGTAGCGCTTTTAAACTCGGAAGCACAGGTATCTACCATCTTATAAACAGGCTTGATTTGTGTTTGTTTTCTAAATGATCTGACTTCTTTTGAGGTAGTATTCCAAAGTTGTCCTATCGCAGGATCTGAGAATCCAAATCGCTTAAGTTTATAAAGAACATCTTCATTATATGGATTTAATTTTGCCTCTGCTTCGAGTTCGATGATGTGGGATAGTTTATCCATAAAGAAGAGATCGATCTTGGTTAAAGCTGATAACTCCATCGTCTTATAGTCTCTTCTTAATGCCTCCGCAAGATAAAACAAGCGATCATCTTGAGCTTTGATGATCTTGGTGATGAGATCTTCATCACTGACGTCTTTGATTTCCTTGAGTTCAAGATGAGCTGTACCTAATTCTAAGGATCTCACGGCTTTTAAAAGGGCTTCTTCGATGTTTCTGCCGATCGCCATGACTTCGCCTGTAGCTTTCATCTGAGTACCTAAACGACGATCCCCTTTTTCAAACTTGTCAAAAGGCCAACGTGGGATCTTGGCAACCACATAATCTAAAGTGGGTTCGAATTGAGCGTAGGTCGTTAAAGTAACAGGGTTCTTGATTTCATCTAAAGTTAAGCCTACTGCGATCTTAGCGGCGATCTTCGCGATGGGATATCCTGTGGCTTTGGATGCTAAAGCAGAAGAGCGAGAAACACGAGGATTAACTTCGATGATGAAGTAGTTGTAAGAGTGAGGATCAAGAGCCAATTGGACATTACATCCGCCTTCGATCTTCAAGGCTCTGATGATTTTTAAAGAAGCATCTCTTAAGAGTTGATACTCCACATCCGTTAAGGTTTGAGAAGGCGCAAATACAATAGAGTCACCGGTATGGATCCCTACTGGATCAAAGTTTTCCATATTACACACCACGATCGCATTGTCTGCTTTATCACGCATGACTTCATATTCGATTTCTTTATAACCCGCAATACTCATCTCCACCAAACACTGATGGACGGGAGATAATTTTAAACCATTCTCAACGATCGCCGTCAATTCTTCTAAGTCGTCACAAAGACCTCCACCAGTACCTCCTAAGGTAAAGGCAGGTCTTACAATCAAAGGAAAACCTGTTTTCTCTGCGAAAGCCAGTGCTTCTGGGATCGTATGAACGATCGCACTGACGGGAACTGGTTCACCGATTCGATTCATAAGCTGTTTAAACAGATCTCTGTCTTCAGCTTCTTCAATGGCTTTGAGTTTGGTTCCTAAGAGTTCAATATGAAGTTCATCTAGGATTCCGCTTTTAGATAGATCTACTGCCATATTCAAGCCTGTTTGTCCACCCAAAGTCGCTAGGATCGCATCTGGTCTTTCTTTTCTTAAGATCCGTGATACAAACTCTAAGGTAATGGGTTCAATATAGACGATATCCGCCATTTCCTTATCGGTCATGATGGTGGCAGGATTAGAGTTCACCAAGACCACTTGATAACCTTCTTCTCTTAAAGCCAAGCACGCTTGGGTTCCCGCATAGTCAAATTCTGCGGCTTGACCGATGACGATGGGACCTGAACCGATGACCAGGATCTTTTTTAGATCTGTACGTTTAGGCATTCTTGGCCTCCTTGAAGACATCCATCATGTCCATGAATTCATCAAAAAGATGATTCCCATCATGAGGACCAGGGGTCGCATCGGGATGAAACTGAACACTGAAAGCAGGTACTTGACGATGCCTTATGCCTTCAATCGAATTATCGTTGATTTCAATGTGGGTCACCATAAGGATGGATTTATCGATACTCTTAGGGTCAACCGCATATCCATGATTCTGAGAAGTAAAATCAATGCGACCTGTGGCGATTTCTCGAACAGGATGATTGAATCCTCGATGACCAAATTTAAGCTTGTAGGTATCCGCTTTATTGGCTAAGGCAAGCAATTGATGACCCAAACAGATACCAAAGACAGGAACTTTACCCATCAACTGTTGAATCGTTTGGATGGCTTCAGGGACATCTTTTGGATCTCCAGGACCATTGGTCAACATGACCCCATCAGGATACTGATTGAGGATCTCTAAAGCACTGGTGGTATAAGGCATTATGATACAATCACAATCTCGTTGACTGAGTTCTCTTAAGATACTATGTTTAAGTCCAAAATCTAAAACCACCACACGACGTTTGGTGCCTGGATTAGGATAGGCGGCTTGAGTGGAAACTTGTTGGACATTATTGGTGGATAGAGTGGTTTGAGATAATTGAATCAAACGTTTTGAGATGTCTTGATCCGCATTGATGATACAGCCTTTGATGACCCCTTTATCTCGTAGTTTTCTCGTCAACATACGAGTATCAATACCGGCCAACCCTACGATTTTTTTCTGTTTTAAAAAGGTATCTAAATCCATTACACAGCGCCAATTGGAAGGTACTCGCGCAAACTCACTCACAATGATCCCTTTACAACTGGGACTGATGGATTCTAAATCATCCCGATTAATGCCTGTATTTCCAATCATCGGGTAAGTAAAGGTAATGATTTGGCCATTATAGGATTGATCCGTAATGGATTCTTGATAGCCTGTCATTCCTGTGGTAAAGACAACTTCCCCAACAGTATCCCCATCAAAGCCAAAGCCTTCGCCTTTAAAAATCGTCCCATCTTCGAGAAGCAATATTTTCTTCATTTTATTTCCTCCACACGCACTTTCCCTCTATCATCGTCATCACTGTATCCCCAAAAACGCTTCTTCCGATAAAAGGAGAATTTGAAGACTTTGAGACAAAATGATCTGGGATGATGGTTGATGATTCACAATCAAAGAATGCCAAGTCTGCGACACAACCCACGGATAACGAAGAGACAGGTAGTTGGAAACATTTCGCAGGCTCACTGCTCATCCATCTCACCAGGGCTTCAAGTGTGAAGATTCCTGTTTTGACAAAGGCGGTATAAAGTAAGGCAAAGCCATATTCTAATCCAATGATCCCAAAAGGAGATTTCAACATTCCTAGTTCTTTTTCTTCTTTTGAGTGAGGTGCGTGATCACTGGCGATACAATCGATGGTCCCATCCAATAATCCCTCTAGAAGTGCTTTTTGATCTTCTTTACTTCTTAAAGGAGGATTCATTTTAGTATTCGCATCGTCTTTCAAAACATCTTGATCACAAAGTAAAAGATGATGAGGAGTTACTTCACAACTAACGTTGATCCCCACTTTTTTAGCTTCACGAATCAAGGCAACAGTTTCTTTTGAGGAGACATGACAGACATGATAATGAGCTCCAGTCGCTTGAGCTAAAACAAGATCACGGGCTACTTGACTGGATTCACTGACACTTGGAATCCCTGGAAGATTGAGTTGTTTACTGATGTCTCCTTCATGGATGACCCCATTACCTTTTAAAGAATCATCTTCTGCGTGAGCTGCGATGATGGTATTTAGGGATTTCGCTTGTTTCATAGCTAGATACATCGTATTGGCGTCTTGAACACCGACTCCGTCATTGGTGAAAGCGACTGCCCCTGCTTTGTGTAATGCCTTTTGATCGACTTGAATATCAGATTTTAATCCTTGAGTAATGGGTGCATAACTCAATACATGAACAACCGCCTCTTTCTTAACGATTTCATAGAAATCTTTCAAACGTTGGGGGGTATCTGGATTTGGGTTGGTATTGGGCATCGCACAGATGGTCGTAAAACCACCACGTGCTGCCGCTTGAGATCCACTCTTAACGGTTTCTTTATGAGTAAAGCCTGGTTCTCTTAAATGAACATGAAGATCGACGAGACCCGCGGTCACCAAAGCTCCTTTGACGTCAATAAGCTTCGCATTACTGGGATAGTATTCTTTCTGTGTTTTGATCTCTGTGATATGTCCATCTTCAATCGTAATAAAACAAGGCGTTAAAGTATTGTCTTTCAGTATTCTTTGGGCGTTGAGGATGATTGTTTTCATAAGGAGGACCGATAAGCGAGGATCGCTTCTAAAACCGCCATTCGGATAAAGACCCCGTTGGTCATTTGAGTTACGATACGAGACGCTTTTGATTCTACCAAGGCATCCGCCAATTCAACGTCACGATTAACTGGTGCTGGATGCATAATGATGGCGCTAGGTTTCATTCGTGACGCTCTGTCTAGTGTAAGACCGAATTGGTGATGATAGTCTTCTTTTGAGAAAGAAATCCCGTCACTATGACGTTCATGTTGAACCCTAAGCAACATGACCACATCCATTTGATCAATGATCTTATCAAGATCAGCTCGTTGACCATACTCATCAAAGGCTGGATCTAGCCACATATCGGGTCCACAGAAATAGAGCTCAGCTTTTAATCTTTTCAGCATGATTGCGTTAGATCGAGCGACTCTGGAATTTCGTATGTCTCCTACGATGGCGATCTTTAATCCCTCAAAGGACTGAAATTCTTCATAAATGGTCATGAGATCTAATAGACACTGGGTTGGATGTTGACCCTTCCCATCTCCCCCATTGATGATGGAGCAAGTAATCGTTTGACTTTCAATGAGTTGGTTATAGTATTCTTCTTGATTGTGTCTTATTACACACACATCCACACCGATCGCCGACATGGTTAAGATTGTATCGTAAAGGGATTCTCCTTTACTGGTAGAACTGGTAGAGGCATCAAATTGAATCACATCGATCCCAAGCTTTCTTTCGGCCATCTCAAAACTACGATGAGTTCGTGTACTATTTTCGAAAAACAAGTTACAAGCCATCGTGGGTCTTTCAAGAGTAAACGCTCTGCTTTTATCTTTAAAGCTTTGAGCGGCACTGATTAAACTCATGAGTTCAGTTTGGCTTAGATCTTCTACTTTAAGTAGATGTTTTAGTTTAATCGATGGATTCATATTAAACCTCCTGGTTTTAAAAAAACTCCCACCCAATTTGAGTAAGAGTTTCCACGTGACTTGGAAAGGTTCTGTTACTCTTATGGGTCTCTCTGTACTCATTTAAAGATTAACTATTCATTTTTAAGAATACAAACTCGATCGATCCCATCAGTTTCTTTCATTTGAACTTTGATGGATTCTTCTTTAGAAGTCGGAATATTCTTACCGATAAAATCAGCCCTGATGGGGAGTTCACGATGACCGCGATCTATCAATACAGCCAAGGAGACACTTTGAGGTCTTCCTAGATCCATCATCGCATCCATAGCGGCTCTAATGGTTCGTCCAGTATAGAGAACATCATCGACTAAGATGACTTGTTTATTTTCAATACTGAATTTTAATTGAGGTTTAACGATCTTATCACTTATGACGATATCGTCACGATAATATGTAATATCGAGTTCTCCAACAGGAACTTCAATGCCTTCTAATAAACGGAATCGTTCAGCGATACGTTGGGCAATAGGGATTCCGCGTGTTTTGATACCAACCAAAACAACGTCATCCATCGATTTACTTCTTTCTATGATTTCATAGGTGATGCGGGTCAAGGCCCTGTTCATTGTTTCCTCATCTACGATTTCTTTTTCGATCAACATGGTTCCTCCTAATTAAAATCCCCAAGCCGAAGTGACGTGGGGATCTGTGCGCAAACGCATCGCGTTGTTTAAACGCGTTCAGGTTCCTTACTAGTCTCTCGGTACTATCTTAAAGGAGATTTATTTCCCCCTTACTTTACCTTTAAAGAGGAAGGATGTCAATGATTATCGATTTATTCTCGACTCATTTTACAGAGAAGAATACCACATCTTTTCAAGGTAAATTAGTACATCCACTCGGTTTTTAGGATGTAAAAGACTTATGAATGACACTCCAATTGATCTTAAGTCTTACAGTGAATTGTAATTCTCTTTTGTTTCGCTTACAATGAGTTTAGAGGCTGAAACTATGACGAAAGAACGTAAACTTACACTCCGTTTTATGTCGATTTTTATGGTTGCTTATATTGGGTATACAATCCCTTATACCTTGGTCATACCCTATATGACTCAAATAGGTTATACCCCTTCAGAAAGAGGCTTAATATTAGCAGGTATGTCCCTGGTCGGAATCTTTGGCCAATTCTTTTTTGGCTATTTATGTGACCGTTTTCTTACTGTAAAAAAATTCTATTTTGGAACCATGATTGGATTGGTTGTTTTTTGTTGGTTAGCTTACTCAACAACGAAGAATCAACTGTTCTATCATTTTATAACCATTGCCTTTACAGGGGGTTTGTTTCAAATCGTTCTTGGATTATTGGATGCCTGGACATTAGAGACTGACCCTTATTTAGTATTACACTATGGAAAAATAAGAGCCTTTGGTGCCTTAGGTTGGGCCATCGGTAGTCCTATGACAGCGTTCATCGTGAATAGATTTGGCTATGATAAATTAGGGTTAGCTAATTTAGTTTTAACTTTATTAACTTTAGCCATCTCATGGACCATGCGTGATGCGGTTAAAGTCAAACGTAAAACGAATGTTAGTTGGAATGATGTTGGCCAATTATTAAGAAAAAAGAAATATATGTTGCTCGTTGTAATTTTATTGCTCATGAATATTATTTTAGCGGCGGATATCTACACCGTTATCGATAAGATCTTAATCATAGGTGGATCCAACAGAGATATTAGTTTGAAATGGTCTTTTCAAGCCATAACAGAATTGCCCTTATTCTTCTTAGGGGGTTGGCTTATGGTGAAATTTGGCGGAAAGAAACTCTTACTTTTCGCTTCAGTGATGTATTTTATACGTTTCCTAGGATATTCCTGGGCAAATACACCAGCTTTATTGATTGCTTTTTCAGGCTTACAAATGGTAACCTATCCTCTCTTAAACATCTCTTCAAAGGTTCTGATTGCGGATGAATCTCCCTCTCATTTAAGATCGACAGGTTTACTCTTTGCGACCTCGATGTCTTTCTCTCTCGCTACCTTGATTTCTCCGATTCTATTTGGATTCTTGGTTGAAAAATTTGGAGCGGATCTCACTTTATCAGGAATCGCCCTTAGTTGTATCATTCCCTTCATTCTGATCTTATGGTATATGAAAATGAAAGAAAACAAGGTTGAAGCCTAATTTTCTAGACTTGATTTCTCACCAGTTTACTTTGGTGGTAGCTCTCTTTTGGAATTTGAATAATACTTTGAAAGGACATTCTAATCTATGTTAACAAGAACAGAACTCGCAAACATGTTTGATTATACACTTCTAAAACCAAACGCTTCTAAGAATGATTTTAAAAAACTTTGTATGGATGCTGATCAAAATGGTTTTAAAATGGTGGCCATCAATTCATGCCAAGTCCAATGGTGTAAAGAATTATTGAAAGATAGTCCTGTTCATATAGGCGCTGCCATTGGATTCCCTTTGGGTCAAACAACGATTGAAGTCAAAGTATTTGAAACAGAAGATGCAATAAAAAATGGCGCCGATGAGATTGATTATGTCATAAACATTACTGAACTAAAAGAAGGTAATCTAGCGTACATCAAAGATGAGATGAGACGGATTGTAGAAGTGTGTAGAAAAGCTCATGTACTCTCTAAGGTCATCTTTGAGAACTGTTATTTGTCAAAGGATGAGATCCGAGAAGTTTCACTGATCGCCAAAGAAATTAAACCTGATTTTATAAAAACATCCACTGGTTTTGGAACTGGTGGGGCAACGATTGAAGATGTCCTCTTGATGAAGAATACGGTTGAGGGGGCTTGTCAGATTAAAGCAGCGGGAGGTATCCGCGATTGGGCTAGTTGTAAAGCCATGTTTGAGGCAGGAGCCACCCGTATAGGAACTTCAAGTAGTTTTGAAATACTTAGAGGTTTCGATGAAGAGATGGGCTCATCCTTTTAGACTGATTTCATGGTTGTCAAAAATTATTCTCAGAAAGATCGAGGCATAAATCAAATGATCAAATCAATAATTACAGATCAAATTTGTATGGATCTCAATGAAGCTTTAACCTTAGCTAAAAGTCTTGGTTATTCGTTTATTGAACTTCATGGTGTATGGGGAAAAACCATCGAAGAGTGTGATGAAGCTGAAGTTGAACAAATCAAAGTCTTGCTTAAACATCATCATCTCAAAGTAAGCAACTTAGCAACCACCGTATTTTTTATGTGTAAACTAAAAGAAGATTATGTATTAAAATCGTTCAAACAAAGTTTTGTGGTGACTTCCGCCGCAAGTATATCAGATCACTTATTGGCCTTAGAAAAAGCATGTCGAATTGCAGAGAAACTAGATTGTCCCAACATTCGAATATTTCCATTTAGATACCCTGAGAATCATACCCTTGTTGGGACTGAAGAAGACCTTGAGTTAATCGCGCAGGTCTTTTCAAAGGCTGTAAAAATCGCGGAGCACTATAAAGTTACACTTATTGTTGAGAACTGTCCCTATTCTCACTGTCCAAAACCTTTGATGACCTTAAAACTCATTCAGAAAGTCAATCATCCTCAACTAAAGCTTCTTTATGACCCAGGTAATAGTTATAGAGCCGATATCCAACGAGTGCCTAATGAGTATTTGAAGACCTCTGTAAGTGAAGAACTTGAGATCATCCATGATCAAATCAATCATATGCATCTAAAAAATTATAAATTTGATCCAACATGCGAGAAACCTTTTATTCATACCTCTTTGAATAAAGGTGATCTTGACTATCGTAAAATAATCAAACAATTGAATAAATACGAGTACAAACAGGCATTAAGTTTAGAACCTGAAGTTAGTCGTGAGGACGTTATTGATAGTATGAAAGCTCTTAATCAACTTCTGTTGGAAGACTAAAGGTAAGATGAAGTTCATCCCATTTGAACTCATCCGTTCATTGTGGTAATGTTTATCAGTAAACCATCGTGTGAGGAAAAGCAATGCAGGATATTAAGATTATTATGTCTGATGTTGATGGAACCATTCTAACAGATCAGAGTGTCGTATCACCGCGAACCATAGAAGCGATTAAAAAAGCGAGAAGCCAGGGTATTCTTTTTGGTTTAGCGTCGGGTAGAGATATCGAATCCAGTGAAAGCCTTTTTAAGGATTGGGGAATCGAAGGCTTGGTTGATATTTTTGTAGGAGAAAATGGCGCTCATATTAAAGATTATCGAACAGGGATTGATGAGAAATCCTATATCATGGATCGTGATTTGGTTAAATCAATTTTTGACCATTACCAAGATTTACCTGTTAACTTTATGATCGTCGTGAATGGGCGTTTCCTATTATTATCAAAAGATGACTTTGAAATATATATCAAATTGATCGGGAAAGTTCCCTATAAATTTGTTTCAATCGATGAAATGCTAGAAAATGAAATTGGTAAAATCCATTTGCTTTGTCGGTCCAATATTATGCCATTGGTTATCGAAAGAGATAAGTCCTTCTCTCATCCTAAAGCCATTGGGGTACGAACAGCGGATAACGTCTTTGAATATTTTGATTCAGAAGTAAGTAAAAGTATGGGTCTTAGAAGGATCATAGAAATGGATCATTTATCTCTTAATAATCTCTTGGTCTTTGGAGATGCCGATAATGACATATCCATGTTAAGAGAAAGTAAAGTTGGTGTGGTGATGGGTAATGGTACCCCTTTAGCGAAAAGTGTTGCTAACTACATCACAGAAGACAATAACCATGATGGAATCGCCGTCTTCTTAGAGAAATACATTCTCAAACAATAATCAAACGAATCAAAAAAAAATTAGATACGATATCTAATTTTTTCTTTCTTCGGGGATTTGTTCTATTTTATGATAATTTCTTGATTTTCTAGAAAGACATCACGAATACCACAACGAATGATCTCGCTTTTCCAATGCTCAAGGGTTTCTTTACTTGGAACCTCAAAGAAAACCCGCTCATTGACCAACTTAAATTGTTGGCGTTTTTTCATCGCATGATAAGGAAGAAGATCAACTCTCATGATGTTTGGGAAAGATAATTTGAGTTGTTTGATCTCATCAAAATGAGTTGACTCTTCATTGACATTCGGAATGAGCACACACCTCAAGATGACGTCTTTATGACCATCTCTTAGTATTTCTAAACACTCATAAGGATTAAACCGTTTACCTAAGTATTTTTCATATAGATTGTCTGAGGACAATTTAAAGTCTACCAAATAAAGATCAATCAGTTTCATCGTGGATGATAACAGATGGGCTGGATCATTACCAGAAATATCTAAGGTTAAATGAATCCCCTTTTGCTTTAGCACTTGTGCACATTCTTCGATAAAGGGCCATTGATTTAGAGCTTCTCCTCCAGAGAAGCTAACTCCTCCACCAGAAGTCTCATAATAATCACAGTCTTTCATCACTTCAGAAATGAGCGTGTTAGAATCTATCTCTCTACCTAGGACAGAAAAGGCTTTTTTAGGACATACTGCAATTAACTCTAGATTTCGATCATGAATCGAAAAATCGACTTCAGCCTTCTTATCTACCAGTTTGATTCCATGTTGATGAACGAAGTCAACACATTTTCCACAAGCATCACATTTTAAAGGATCCTAACTTAATTGCGGGTAAGAGGCGATTGATTCTGGGTTATGACACCACTGACAGCGTAAACCGCAGCCCTTAAAAAAGACCGTGGTCCTGATCCCTGGACCATCGTTGGTACTAAATCGTTGTATATCAAAAATCAAACCTTTATTCATTACACGTTCTTTCAAGAATTTCTTTTTGTACATCTCGATCAAGATTCACATATCGAGCACTAAACCCACCTACTCTCACAATCAAATCACGATGGCGTTCCGGATGATCATAGGCATCGATTAAATCAGCTTGATTAACGATATTGACCATCAATTGAGGACCCCCTTTTTTAAAGTAGGTTTTAAATAAGGCTTGGACCTTTTGGCGATCTTGATTAAACATCCGATGAGAAAACTTAATGTTCTGAACGGTTCCTGCACAATGATCCGCTTTAATTTTCGCTAAAGAATTTAACATAGCGGTTGGTCCATTAACATCTGCCCCACTTTGTGGATTGTTCGCATTGGACATATACATTCCAGCAATTCTTCCATCTGGGGAGCTTGAGGTTGCTCTACCCCATTCAGTATTGACTTGATTGTTGATCACAACAACCAACCAACTATCCAGTCCAACTTTTTCTGCTTGACTCGCTACTTCACTACACGTAAAGTCATGAAGTTGAGCAGCAATCTCATCGACTTCATCCAAATCATTCCCGAATTTAGGCGCTTCCAACATCATTTCTTTGATGTCATCATATCCATCAAAGTCATTAGCTAAAACCGTCTGAAGCTGAGTCATGTCTAGTTTATGTTCTTCAAAGACTAGTTTTTTAATGGCCATCAGAGAATCCGCTGAATTCATATTGCCATACATTTCATTGGTGCCACCTAAATGGAAAACCCCACCATCCAATACTGTCTTACCTCGTCCAATACAATCCTGAGTTAAAATGCTGGTAAAGATAAATCCAACTTGACTGTTCATTACTTTATAAGAATTCGCATGGGCAACGGACCCTAAACGTATATAGTAAGAAAGCAACTTCTTATATTCATCAAAAAGTTCATCAAAACTCTTGATGTCTTTCATGGGCTTTACACTTAAAGTCCCAAACTTATAATTCCCATCCCATTGATCAACCCCATCATGAAGTAAAATCGTTAGAGACTTTAAGAGATTGATACAGACGTTGGGAGTTCCAATCCCCATCCCTGATAGGACAAATTCTCCACATCCAAAAGGTACATAATTCGCAGCGGTAGATTCATCCACGTTCATGGTCGTCATGACTGCTTTGATATTGACATCGTCATTATAAAGCAAAGGATAGGTAACCCCTGTTGAGATCGAATCCATGGCTTTCTCAAAGATTTCAGGATCCATACCTTCATAAAATCGTAAAGTAAACTGAGGTTCAGTCAATTGGGCTCGTTTAGTAGCTTCAATGGCTAATTTACAGAAAACATTCGCGTTAAGCTCATGGCGTCTTCCTTTGCCTCCTACGATAACGCGTCCATTCACATTGGTGCGTTTAACTTCTATGAGTCTCCATTGAGACTCAATCAGTTCAATGGCTTCTTGTTCAGTGAGTTTACCACTCTTAAGATCATCGACCAAGTAATCTCCTAAGTAGTCATCCATTCTTCCAAAATTGACAACGCCTGCTAGCGAAGAATAAAGCCACGCCAATTGCATCGCAGAAATCATCGTATTTGGTTTTTTATGTTCAATTTGAATCAGGGCTTCTAATAAACGATCCATCTGTTTACGACGTTTAGGAGATAAGTTTTGGGTCTTTAGTTTTAAGCTTACTTCATCGCTATGATGCCGTATCGATACGCTTAAAAGATCCAATGCTTCACACATCTGATCATAAAGCAGGGTTGAATTTGGGTTCTGTGTTTTTTGATTTTGGATGAGTTCTTTTAAGCCATCAATCCCATGATCCAAGAGTAAATTATAATCCAAATACATCCCGCTAAATCGCGCTGTGATAATGGTAGGATAAAGCACATCCACAAAACGACCCAAGACATGATCATAGAGATTCTCTTTATAAAAGATCTCACGCGTATCCCTTGTTTTCCAATAGTCCATTAAACGATCTAACACGTCATCTTGACTGCCATTGAATCGCTTTTTCATCTTAATGAGTTGATCAAAACGACAGTAATGACCTGGAGCACCCACTGAAGTAACACTTCCAAATCCGATCGCTAAGGCATCCAATCTTCCCACAATAAGGTCATCTTCATACATTGGCCTAAACGTCGCTGGATATAATACTTTCAAACCAGCGATTTCTCGTTGAAGCTTTTCTTCATCTTTATATAAGGCATGTGTTTCTGTATAACGAACCATGAGTTCAAGTTGTTTTAGATCATCAAGAAAGAGAGGTTCTTTTGGAGCGACGACAACGTTCTGTTCATTTTTCTTTAGCGTTCTTTCAATCATGGGTTTACCTCGAGTTTCATTTTCAGTTGAATTATACTCCGTGATAGACTGGGAATCAATGGATATTCCCTAATTTGTCTATACAAATTAAAATTCATAAGATTTATTCGCAATGAACATCAAATCCCATGGCTTGAAGATGATGAGTAAACAGATTAAGCTGTTCACTATTTTCTTGATTATGTTTGGACAATAGATAAGGAAGTCCTAACGCCATGTATTTTCCTCGTCCTAAGTCATGAACTTTCAATAGGTCAATACGATTAATCTTTCCTCTATATTTTTGAAGTAGCTCCAACCGATGTTTAAATTCTTCCGAACTGTCATTTCGTCCAGGAACGACAACCATCCTCAAAGTCACCTTCTTACCCTCTTTAATCAAACGATCTAGATTACTTAAGATAAGCTCATTTCCTTCACCTGTGTTCATTTTATGAACCTTTGAATTCATCCCCTTTAAATCATAGAGATAAAGATCGACGAATGGATTAATACGTTCAAAAGCTGAATAATCGACATGACCTGCCGTATCCACTGTGATGTTTATTCCACTCTCCTTTAAAAAGGACGCCGTCTCCGCAATAAAAGCACTTTGTAATAAAGGCTCTCCTCCACTAAAACTAACTCCCCCATTGGAATTCTCATAGAAAGGAAGATCACGTTTTAATCGTTGAGCCAACTCATAAGCTTCCAGTGTTTCTCCAACCAATTTAAAGACTTGATAAGGACAAATTTGGACAAATTTCTCAAGCTTCTTTTTAGAATCAAAACTCAGTTTCTTTCCATCTAAAAATAGAGCTTTATCATCATCCTCAAGCAAGCAAGCACCACAAGCAGTACACCGACTATGAAAAACCATGACTTTATTTCCTTGAGCGATCAATTCAGGATTACTACACCAAAGACAATGAAGGTTACAGCCAACTAAAAAAACGGTCGAGCGTATACCTGGACCGTCTCTAAGACTATAACGTTGTATCGTCGATATTACGCCTTTCACGACAATGCCCCATTTTCAGTTCTGGCGATAATGGCTTCTTGGGCTTCTGGCATTAAAGAAACAAATTGGGCACAATATCCTGCCACTCGGACAATAAGATCTCCATAGTTTTCAGGGTTCTTCATCGCCGCACGCAAGTGTTTTGAATCGACGACATTAAACTGATTATGATAGATGCCCAATTGAATGGATGTTTTTAATAG